>Ga0209631_10000167_pt1 | contig 89396 bp, 75 predicted proteins | sample COG_08_FD_184752 | JGI IMG/M metagenome (GOLD analysis project Ga0209631, IMG submission 184752) | Pelagic Microbial community sample from North Sea - COGITO 998_met_08 (SPAdes) (version 2) | ecosystem: Environmental > Aquatic > Marine > Neritic zone/Coastal water | place: Helgoland, sampling...
CGAGTGAGACTACACTCATCTCTAGATTACCAATCACCAATGGCGTTTGAGCAAGCATGTATCTAACTAATGGGTGTCCACTTTTTCGTAGGAACTCTCTTCTAAATCGCCGCCCACGAGACCGACCGACACAAACACCATGCATGAGTTCGAGAACGCCTTCTCCACCTGGGTGATTGATAAAAGATGGCTCATGATCGCCCTCTCGCTGGTACTGGTAGTGGCGGCGGCACTCGGCGCCAAGAACCTCTATTTCACGAGCAGCTACCGCGTTTTCTTCGGTCCCGATAATCCTCAGCTGCTCGCTTTCGAGAAGCTTGAGAATACCTACACTAAAAACGACACCATACTCATCGTAGTCGAGCCGCAGAGCGGTGAGGTCTTTACTCAGGATACGCTAACGGCGGTGGCCGATATCACCGATCGGTCATGGCAGATCCCGTTTTCGTCTCGTGTTGATTCGGTCACGAATTTTCAACATTCGTATGCTGAGAACGATGACCTGATCGTTGGCAACTTGGTCCGTTCACCGGAAACGCTTGATAAGGGCCAGCTTGAAAGGGTTAAAGCGATAGCGCTTGGTGAGCCCGCGCTCCGCGATCGGCTGATTTCCGACGATGCGACGGTAACTGCGGTCAATATCACGCTACAAATGCCGTCGGAAGATAATCCGGAGGACGTGCCGGCACTGGTAAGCGATGCCCGGGCGCTGGTGGAGGATTTACGCACCGCCTACCCGACGCACAATTTCTATCTCACCGGTAGCGCGATGATGGATAACGGCTTCGGCGAGCAGACGCTGAACGATCTGCTCACGCTGGTACCGCTCAGTTTTGCCGTGATGCTGGTGCTCTTGGCCATGCTGGTAGGTGGCGCGGTAGGGACGCTCGCGACCTTGCTTGTCATCGCCTTCTCAATAGTTGCTGCCATGGGCATCGCGGGTTACATCGGCTTCCCAGTGACGCCACCGCTAACCTCCGCGCCAATCATTATCCTCACAGTCGCGGTCGCCAATTGTGTGCATATTCTGGCAACTTATCAGGATGCCCTTCGGCACGGATTGCTCAAGCGCGCGGCCATGAGCGAGAGCCTGCGTGTCAATCTTCATCCGGTGACTCTGGCCAGCGTGACCACAGCGATTGGCTTCAGTACGTTGAATTTTTCCGAGGTGCCACCGTTTGCCCAACTAGGTACCGTGGTCGCCATCGGTATCCTGATCTCGTTGATGCTATCGATCACTTTACTACCGGCGCTGATCGCGATCGCGCCCGCAGGCGCTCCGCGCGAACACGGACGTGACCACGCAGCCCTCGGAATCATCGCAGAGTTTGTGATTGCGCATCGCCGCAAGCTCTTGTGGGGAATGAGCGGCGTCATCCTCGTCGTGGTGGCCAATATCGCCAGGAACGATCTGAACGATGTTTACATTCATTGGTTCGACGAGAAGATTCAGTTCCGCATCGATACGGATTTCGCCGTCGATAGACTGACCGGACTTTACTCTATCGAGTATTCCCTGGAATCCGGGCATTCGGGGGGCATTAGTGAACCGGAGTTCCTGCGCCAGGTCGATGCCTTTGCCGCGTGGTACCGCCAGGTTCCTGGCGTTGTACATGTTGCTACCTTCACCGACGTGATGCGGCGACTGAACATGAACATGCATGCCGACGACCGGGATTGGTACAAGCTCCCGGACAATCGTGAACTCGCTGCCCAGTATTTGCTGTTGTATGAAATGTCGTTGCCATATGGGCTCGACCTCAACAATCAGGTCAACGTCGACAAATCCGCATTGCGCCTGGTCGCGACCATCGACACCTTGTCGACTAACGATATTCTCGAGTTGAACAAGGCGGCCGAACTCTGGCTTGCCGAAAACGCGCCCGCCATTGCGCCTGCCGTTGGCAGCGGCGCAACAATGATGTTTTCCAATATCGGGCGGCGCAATATTCGCGCCATGCTGCTTGGCACGGCCTGTGCGTTGGTGCTGATATCTATTCTTATGGTGTTCGCACTGCGCTCGGCGAAAATCGGTCTGATCAGCCTAATTCCGAACCTTGCGCCAGCCGCAATGGGCTTCGGACTTTGGGGTATTTTTGTCGGCGAAGTGGGCCTGGCTCTATCCGTGGTGGTGAGTATGACGCTTGGCATTGTCATCGACGATAGTGTTCATTTTCTTAGTAAGTATTTGCGGGCACGGCGCGAGCAAGGATTGAATTCTGAAGATGCAGTGCGTTACGCGTTCAAGACTGTTGGACGAGCGTTGGTGGTGACGTCGATTATTCTGGTCGTTGGTTTTCTGATCTTATCGACCTCGCTGTTTGAACTGAATGCCGGCATGGGGTTGTTAACGGCACTCATCATCGGCCTCGCACTGTTTACAGACTTCCTCTATCTGCCGCCGCTGCTGATGCAAGTTGACCGAGGCCAGATGGAAGACAGCGTGGCTCCCGCCTCGACGACAGAATCTGGCAGCTAACCCGCGCGGAAGAGATATCGCGGAGCGCCAGAGATGAATCCCTTGGTCCAGCATTAGTTGCGGGTAACTAGAACGAATTTAGAGGGAACTCTTCGGTCTCTCACTAAAGGGGACCACTAAAGGGGACAGATTTCTTTCACCGGCCTACCGGTCTGGTCCGTACGCTTACGCACCATCGGCACTCCGTTGAGCAGAGCGTTGTTTCCAATCAATCAAAATTTATTGGAGAAGCGGCTCAACGAGATTAGCTAGCGAACGAGACAATTAAATCTGTCCCCTTTAGTTCCCTGGCCAACAACCGCCATTCAATTCGCCCCGGCGAATCAGTATCCTCCGTAAGGGCTTCAAATCTAGCAGGGAGACAAGCAATGAACTGGGACCTAGTAGCGGCGGTCATTGAAGTAGTCGGTGCATTCGCGGTCGTCTTGTCGCTTCTATACTTGGCCACTCAAATTCGGCACAGTACGAAGACGACAGAGGATGCGGCGTTTCGAGACGTCTTTTCCGCGCTTACTGTTCAGTGGGCATCGATGGTTGAAGGGCCTAATGCAGATGTCATGCTGAAAGGACTTGACGATTTTAAAAGCCTCTGCGCACGGGACAAGTATGTATTTGACGGGCTAATGGCCGGATTTGTGACGTTAGCCGAGTCAACTATTCTCTCGCACGACGCAAAATTCATATCCGATGAAACCATGGATAACTGGGGTTGCTTGGTGCGAACCAGGTACTTGCCGTACAAAGGCTGGCGTGACTGGTGGCGGGAATCGAAAGAAATATACCATCCTCATGCCCAAGTTTGGTTCGACCGACAGTTAGAGAAAACTGACGAGGCGGCTGATTTTTAGGGCATCAAATAATCGTGGGCAGCAAAAGGGGACAGATTTATTTCACTGGCCTACAGGTGTGGACCGTACGCTTACGCACCATCGGTGCTCTGCTGAGCAGAGCGTTGTTTCCAATGAATCAAAATTTATTGGAGAAGCGGCTCAAAGAGATCAGCTAACGAACGGGACAAATAAATCTGTCCCCTTTAGCAGGGCTTGCCTAGATCCGAGTCGCGAGTGCACGATATTAGGCATCAACCTCTGTCTAGTAATGTGAGTCTCCGCGATGTTGACCTATTCATTCCGTCTTCCCCCCGGTCCAAACACCGTCGCTTATGCGATGGCGGCCGAGCAGCTCGGTTATGAGCGCGTGTGGTGTCCTGAGGTGCCGGCCTTCGGTCACGATATTTGGATCACATTGGCGCGGATTGCCGAGCAAACATCACGCATCGGTATCGGTGCTGCAGTGCTGATCCCAAGCTATCGCCATCCGATGGCTCAGGCCTCCGCGATCGCGACCATCGAAGCGCTCGCACCTGGGCGACTGTGGGCAGGGTTTGGTACGGGCTTTACCGGACGGTACGCGATGGGTTTACCCGCGTTGTCCCTCGCCAGCATGCGGCAGCACATCGTCCAAGTGCGCAGCTTGCTGCGCGGCGAAGTCGTGGAGATCGATGGCGGCATGGCTCAGATTCTCGCCTCCGCCGACTGGCTGCCGGATCGTCCGATCAATGTACCGCTGTTGATGGCATCACAAGGCCCCAAGGGCCGCGAATTGGCGAGGGAAGTAGCCGACGGTCTGATCGCACTCGGCGCGCCGGCCGCAGGATTCGATCGCTGCCTGGTCTCACTCAACGGCACGGTCCTCGACGAGGGCGAGGAAGTCACCTCCAATCGCGCCCGCGCCGCGCTCGCGCCATTGGTGGCTCTGGCCTACCATTTCAGATACTCCAGTGATCCCGAAAGTGTGAAGGCCCTACCCAATGGCGAGGCCTGGCTGGCCAGTGTAGAGAACGTGCCCGAGCCTATTCGCCATCTATCTGTACACCGGGGTCACAATCTGGATATTTCTAACGATCACGATCACCTGGTAGATATGAGCATGGCACGACAGCTAACGTTCACCGGCACCCGCGACGAATTGCGAGCCCGACTCGATAAGCTTGAGGAAGCTGGCGCAACTGGGGTGATTTTTGGGTCCAGTGGGTCGGACGTCGAGCGTGAGATGCACGCCTACGCGGAGGTGGCGGGCCTGTAACTGCTACAGTTGTTCGCTCAAGGCGCGAGAAACCCCTTTGTCGATATCTCTTTACACCGGACCGATTGCGCCCGGCTCGACCAGCTTGACCGGGTCCATATCGAACACCAGCTTGTGGCAGTTCACTGCGTAATAACCATCGTTCGCGGCAGTACTCAGAATCGGCGTTATCGGCCAAGAGCGTTCATTGGAAAGGGCACAACCTGACACTTAAGATGGTGTGGTCGTTCATATTGATCCCCTAGAACCAAAAGCGTACGCCGGCGACCCAAGACACCTCGCCAGCGTCCTCACCCGCACTTTGTTTGAAGTATTTGGTACTGCCATAGGCCTGGTTCCAGCTCACGCCAATATACGGTGCGAATTCTCGTCTGATTGCATAGCGCAAGCGTAAACCCGCCTCCGCTGTGGATAGGCCAGAGCCCACGCCAATCGCTGCGTCGTTTGAGAACGCGGAATTGATTTCGATGCGAGGCTGCAACATCAATCGCTGCGTCAATCGGAATTCGTATTCCGCTTCGAGCCGAGCAGAAAAATCACCGTCACCACTGAGAAACAGCGCGCCGTCCACTTCAAACCAATACGGCGCTAGGCCTTGCACGCTGATGACGCCATAGGTCCGAGAGGGATTGGGTTTGATGTCGTGCCGAACCCCGGCTTGCAACTCCCAGAACGGGCGAATGGCGCGACTGTAGAGCACCTGTACTTCGGCTTCACGAAAGCGGCTGCCTTCTGTTTCATATTCGCCGTCGGTCTTAAACCATAGCTTCTGTATATCTCGACCTATCCAGCCCTGCGCCTCCCACACCACCAGGGGTGCCCCGCCATTGGATTGATACTCCAACCGTTCTCCTACGATGAGCGAGTTGATCTGATTGCCATGGGAACCGTTCAATGCGGTGCGCGCGTTCGCCATCTGTGCGGGGTCGTAGTAAGCGTCGGCTGCGTTCTGAGCCAAAGCAGGCGCGGCGCTCAAGAGACAAATAGCGATCGTCGCAATGAGGCGCGCCATCATGCCGGGGCCTTCTCATCAACGACCGAGACAACGTGCATCATGCCGGCGTGCATGTGGTAGAGCAGATGACAGTGGAGCGCCCAATCACCGAGTGCATCGGCCGTGATATCGAGCGCCATTTTTTCACCAGGCTTGACAACGATTGTGTGCTTTCTCGGTTTGTAATCATGCTCCGCAGTGACGACTTCGAAAAACACGCCATGTAAGTGAATAGGGTGCGGCATCATGGTGTCGTTCACGAGGGTCAACCGAAGGCGTTCGTCTTTGTAGAAAATGATGGGTCCATCAATTTCGGAAAATTTCACCCCGTCAAAGGACCACATATAGCGCTCCATATTGCTGGTCAGGTGTAATTCAATCTCGCGCTCAGGCGTTCGGGTATCGGGGTTGCGATCGAGTGCTTTCAGGTCGGTATAGACTAAAACGCGATGGTCGACGCTCTCCAAGCCGCTCGGTCGCTCATGAAGGCGATTGGTGGGCTTCATCGCAAGCCCGACCACGCCCGGTCCTTTCGGATGATTGTGGGCTTGAGCCTCGCCCGTGCCCGGCATGTCACGTCCCATACTGGCATGGTCCATTTTCGAGTGGTCCATACTTGGCATTGGCATGTCTGGCTTAGGCATCTGGTGTAAATCGTGGTCCATTGCCATATCTTTCATCGTCAGCGTAGGCCGTTGGCGAAGGTCAGGTACAGGGGCGATTAGATCTATCTGCGGGGTCAGCGTCGCGCGCGCAAATCCACTGCGGTCGTTACTTTCCGCTATCAAGGTATAGGCTTGCCTTTCGTTCGGCTGCACAATCACGTCGAATGTTTCGGCAACGCCAATCTGAAACTCGTCGATTTCGACAGGCTGGACGTTCTGACCGTCTGCTTGCACTACAGTCATCGGCAAGCCGGGAATGCGCACGTTGAAAATGCCCATTGCCGCAGCGTTGACGAAACGCAGACGAATACGCTCGCCCGGCTTGAACAAACCGGTCCAGTTATCCGCAGGCCCATGTCCGTTGATTAGGAAGGTATACGTTGCACCGGTTACGTCTGCGATATCCGTGGGGTCCATACGCATCGCGCCCCACATTATGCGTTCCGATAGCGATCTGTCGAACCCTTCCGCTTCGACTTCATCAAAGAAATCACTGACGGTTCGCTGCTGGAAGTTGTAGTAGTCGCTCATTTTTTTGAGTTTGGCGAACACCCGGTGCGGGTCTTCAAAAGTCCAATCAGACAGCACAATCACGTATTCGCGATCGAACAGAACGGGATCGGTCTCTTTGGGCTCGATCACAATCGGGCCGTAGTGGCCAAGTTGCTCCTGAAGCCCCGAATGACTGTGATACCAGTAGGTGCCCGCTTGGATGAGCGGGAATTCATAGGTGAATGTTTCGCCCGGTCTAATACCGGGAAAGGAGATACCGGGCACACCATCCATCTGGAACGGCAGCAAAATACCGTGCCAGTGGATGGACGTATCCACCTTCAAATGGTTGGTGACGCGCAACGTAATTTCATCGCCTTCGCGCCATCGCAGCAGCGGTGCAGGTAGATGGCCATTGACCAAGATGGAGTGGCCAGGCTCACCATCAATATCGCTCGTGGCCGTGGCTATATTCAAATCAAACATCGCCCCTGATAGCGCTGGGAGGCCCGAGATGCGTGTCTCGGGGCCACTGCGCGCCCACGCGGGCAGGACACTTTGAAAGGCCAACGTGCCGCTGAGCGCGGCAGCCCCATGGACAAAATTACGTCGAGATATTTTCGACTGTTGGGAATTGTTCATGGTGAACTACTACGTACCCCTATACGGTATAAGTCAATATAAATATGAAATCGCAAAAACAATCGATAATCATGCGACTCGGCCGCATCTAAGGGCACGTGCGGGGGGATTGTTCAGGTGATCGTAATGCCAAAGGGGACAGATTTATTTCACCGGCATATCGGTCAGGACCGTATGCTTAGACGCGATCGGCCCTCCATTAAGCAGAGCGTTGTTTCCAATGAATCGAAATTTATTGGAGAAGCGTTTCAAAGAGATCAGCTAACGAACGAGACAAATAAATCTGTCCCCTTTGGCCCCCTTTGGCCCTCTGTGCCCTTTTAGCCCTGCCCTTTAGTCTAAGCAATAGCGATATGATGCGCAGATGAAATGGGCGAGGCATTAAGTCGGGCAGATGAAGCGCAAATTGGCGGCAATTCTGAGCGCCGATGTTGCCGGTTATAGCCGTCTCATTGAACATGACGACGAGCACACTGTGCGCACGCTTTCGTCTTATCGTTCCTATTTCCAAGCGGAAATAGAGCGCAGCGCAGGACGGCTGGTTGATGCCCCTGGCGATAATCTCCTGGCTGAATTCGACAGCGCCGTTGAGGCCGTTCGATGTGCGATCGCCGTTCAAAGCGGATTGCATACGCGGAATCTCGCCCTTACTGCAGATCGTCGCATGTTATTTCGTATCGGCATCAATGCCGGCGACATTTTGGTAGAGGATGGGCGCCTGTATGGCGACGCCGTCAACATCGCAGCACGGCTAGAAGCACTCGCCGATCCCGGGGGTGTTTGCGTGTCCGCAGCGGTTGTCGAGCAGGTGAGATCCCGCGTTGATGCGCATTTCGAGTTCGCCGGCGAACAACAGGTGAAAAATATTTCGGCGAGCGTCGCGGTTTGGCACATCAGTATGCCGCAGGACGGCGTTCCCGCGACTACTCCGCGCTCATGGAAAGGGCCGAATCGGCGCGCGTGGCTTGCGGCGGCCGGCGTCGTGACGCTGCTGTTACTGTTGCTTGTTGTAGCGCGGCCCACCAGTACCTCATTACCAAAGATACCTGCCAAATCTGAGACGCCCGCCGCACTCAGGCAAACGCCCGATCGCGTGCCGGTCCGCCCTGCCATCGTCGTGCTGCCGTTTAGCAACCTGAGCGATGACAGTACTCAATCGTATTTCAGCGATGGAATTACCGAAGACCTCATTACTGATCTTTCCAAGCTCGATAGCATCTACGTCGTCGATGCCAATGCCGCGTTTCGCTTCCGCGGCCGCGAAGTGGCTGCGACAACGTTGCGCGACGAGTTCGGCGTTCGTTATCTCGTCGAAGGGAGCGTCCGCAAAGCAGGAGACCTTGTCCGCATAACGGTACGGCTGATTGACGCCGAAGGCGACATTACCTTGTGGAGCGAACGCTATGACGTCTCTTTCGAAAACATCCTGGAATTACAGGACGATATCCGCACCAAAATTCTCACTGCTCTCAAGGTGAAACTGACACCTGCCGAACAAGCGCGCTTCGAATACGCACGCACGACCAGCCTCGAAGCTTATGACTACTACCTGCGCGGGGACGATCTCATTCGCCGTTCACGGACCGAGTTACGCCGTGAATTGATGGGTCAGGCGATTAAAAATTATGACCGTGCAATCGAACTCGACCCGCGATTCGCTGTGGCCTATGGCCGCAAGGGAATGGCCTTGTGGCTGACTGGCATCTATCACTGGGCCGAAGACTCAGCAGCGGTTTTTCATGAAGCCAATACCATGTTCGAGCAAACGCTTGCGCTTGACCCGCACAATTTCGAGGCCTCGCGATTCCTCATCTTCACGTTATGGCAGGAATCTCGATTGGACGAAGCTCTAGAGATGAGTGCGCGATGGGTCGCAGCAAGACCCGATAATGCAACCGCGCAGCGAATGCACGCCTATACGATGGCCTATCGCGGCGAGTATCAGCATGCACTGGAGGGAATGAAACGTTCGGCAGCTTCGATTCCAACCGGCCGACTCGACGACCACGATTTGTGGTTTCCGGGAATGCTGCATTTACTCCTTGGTGATGTTGGCGAGTGCATTCAGATGCTCAAGTCGGCAACGTTTCGAGCACCGAATTACTTGTCCAACCACCTCATGTTGACGGTTGCTCTGGTCGAGTCCGGTGACTTGGCACGTGCTCGTGAGCAAATTGATAAAGTGCGGCGGATCTCCCCAGACTACCGCGCCGAGTACATGCGCGAACGTTTGAACTTTCAGGATAAATCGATCGCGGTACGGTTCGTCGCTGCGCTCCGTGCAGCTGGGTTGCCTTGAGTGAACCGAGAGAAAAAACGGACATGTCCTGAGGAATCCTCAGTCTGAATAAACAGCGTTTCCGCGACAGCGGGTGGGTATTGGAATGTCATCACACAACCGTCAACCGCGCGCCGACGGAGCGTTGCCTCCAATTGCGTTCCGCGTCAGCACAACATTGGCACTTAAGCGCAATTTTTCGTTGGGAGGCAGAGCCAAGGCTCGAAATTCAGGCTCCTAACAAGAGGTCCGAGTTCTCACACCTAACCATGGCAGCGTGCAACGCTCGCGAGCCTGCGTGCTGGACGACAATGAACTTCGGTCGAAACCGTGCTGGCACTCAGCAAGGTCGATCTGGTCTTGTGTGAGCCGGGCGCCCCGTTTGAAGCTCAAGGCCACGATGAGTTGGCTGACAAACTTCAATACCGGTCGCGCGCTGCGCTGTTATGAAATCCCTGACCACATCGCCTATGAGATCCTCTTTCGTTACTTGGGCGCGCGCTCCGCAAGAGTGGCGCTGACTTTCGTCAGGATTCTTTACAAGCTCTATAACGCGTTAACGCCACGCTACCTCCATGATAACTATCACTATAGTGAGAAATAGCGCGTAGTTTTAGTGTTCTACGCCATAAACAGGGCGTAAATGTGTCAGGTATTTTTACATTTCACGCTTGATTTGCCGTCATCCTTTACGGCTTCTTCAGTCAAGCAGTTGCACGTCGTTGATAACGTGACCATTAACTTGAGGCGGCACGGTAATTGCAAGTGCACCTACCAAACTCATGTAGCTAGCTCGAGATGGTTAGTTAAAGTGATCTTCACTGCCCCATCTCGCATCGGCTGTCTACAAGGTTTGGTTATGTCCCGCTCACGAATTTCTCTTCAGTGCTTGCCTTCACGACGGTCACAGCGTCATGCGCTCGTGATTCGAATCTGCGAAAGACGAAAGCCTTAGATTGCTACTGACCGTATTGATAAATACGGCCCAACGTCCCTTACCGGAGTGCTAGTGGATGCTTGCTTCAATTCGCCCCGTTCTCGCGAACATAACCCGTCCGATGGCTGATAGGGTCATCAGCGCCCATTCTTATCTAGTCATCGCCTGCATCACCTTCATGGTTTTGTTGCCCGTCTCAGCGCCCAATGCCGAAACGCTCACCTGGGATTATGACGATGATTTTCTGGATCAACTTGAGACCTGGCAAGAAACCAAGATCCTAGGTACAAACTGGCAAAGGGACGTGAATCCAGGCGGCACGGGCGGGGAGCGAGCCACGTTAGAAGAAGGGGACATCATCAGTTTCAATGCGAATCTCGCCAATGATAGTGATGGAGATTTTGACTTTAAAAGTCTTAACGCTTCGTTCGGCTTCGAGATCGCTACCATTCGCTTCGAGTCTGGTCGGGAGGAAACCACTGTCGGCGGGGTGCCATTCGAGCTTTCCGGTAGCGGCAGCAACAACTTGGGCATCGTCAATGTAAGTGGCAACAATCAGATTTTTGGAACTGGCGACTCATTCTTTGCGTTTACCACTCATATTGAATTGGTTAGCGAACAGATTTATTTGGATGGGGACATCGGCATCAACGTCGGTGCCAATAGTAGTGTGGACATTGACCTAATACTCAGTGGTGACTCCATTGTGAAATTCGGAGAAGGCTCGCTGAGCTTGAACCACGGCAATACCTACGCTGGTGGCACAAATATAAAAGAAGGGACGGTGATCGTTTCGCAAAGCGCTGCCCTCGGAACAGGTACGCTAAAGCTTAACGACAGCGAATTGGAAGCCGTAGGCGGACATATCGTCCTCCAAAATAGCACCGTGCTAAACGACGAAGGAACGTTCCGAGTAGATGGTGGCAGCACACTTACCCTTAACGGCGAAATAAGCGGTGACGCATTGACCAAAAAAGGTAGTGGCCGATTGATCCTTACCCATGCCAATACCTACACCGGTGACACGACTGTCAATGGGGAACTCGTGTCCATGACAACCAACGCCCTGTCACAGGGCGGGCTATCGCTAAATTCCGATGCGATCGTCGATCTCACCAATCAGAATCAAACCATTGAGTTCCTAAATGGCGGTAACCCAGACGGCGAGGTAAAACTGGGCAGCGGGAGCCTGACTATCGATACGATCGAAGGTAACGCGCCCAGAACTTACTATGGCCTAATCTCGGGTAGCTTTGCGGGCACGCTCACCAAAGCTGGAGTCGGAACGCAGTCTTTTGGCGGCGCCGTTGAAACGGGAAATCTCGTCATCACGGGCGGCACAGTGAGGCTCGCTGAGGATGACGTCATTTCAGATAGCACGGGTGTGACAATTTTCAATGATGGCGCTCTGGATCTGAACTCACACACGGAGGAAGTTAATTTCATTGAGAGCGACAGTACGAACGCCAAACTTATATTGGGCGATGCGGGGATACTACGCCTCGGCGGGGATGAAGATAAGACATTTTCTGGCGCCATCAGCGGTAATGGGGAATCTCTTCTTATCAAGGAAACAAGTAGCGACGGCACCTTGACACTGAGCGGCGATAACAGTGAGTTCCTCGGCACAGTTCGCCTCAACGGCGGCACGCTAAAGCTCGGCGGTGGCGATAATTTGTCAGACTCCGGAGAGGTGGAGTTGAGCGCCGGCACTACCCTGGATCTGGACGGCACAAACGAGCGGCTTGGTGGTTTCTTTGGCGATGGCGGGCAGATTGATGTGTCCGGTTCGTCAAGGCTCATCACGGGTGCTAACGATGGCGATCAAGCATTCGCAGGCACTATTGACGGCGCCGGCAGTCTCGAAAAGATTGGTAGCGGAACGCTTAATCTCAGTGGTGTGAACACTTATAGCGAAGGCACATTTATTAACGGTGGCACGCTAGAAATATCCGCCGACAACAACCTCGGCACCGGTGTGATTAGCTTCGACGGTGGGGCGTTGGACGTGGGCACTCATTCAGTGACCATTGATCGGGCCATCACGCTGGAAAGCGGCGGCGGTACGTTTGCCAACGAACTCAATGGAACGCTGAGCCTGGATGGTGTAATTAGCGGCGTCGGCGGTTTGACCAAAACCGGCTCTGGCGTAACAGCGCTGGGCGGCGCTAACACTTACAGCGGCGGTACGTTTATCAACGGCGGTACGCTAGAAATAACTGCCGACAACAACCTGGGCGCATCATCCGGTGGGCTGAGCTTCGACGGTGGCACGCTCGATACGGGTATTAAATCGGTGACGATTGATCGGGCCATCACGCTGGAAAGCGGCGGCGGTACGTTTGCGGTAGACGACGCTGCGAACAAAAAGACGATTAGTCTCACGGGTGAGATCAGCGGTACGGGTGGTTTGACCAAGACAGGCACGGGGACCGTGGCCTTAGGCGCCCTCAACACTTATAGCGGCGACACGCGGATTAAAGGCGGCACGTTGCGCCAGGATGTTGCCAATGCCACTTCTGAGTTCTCCGATGTGCGTATTTCTGACGGCGCGGTGTTCGATCTCAACGGCAACGATGCTCAGATTGCCGCGCTGGAAAGTGCCGATAGCGGTGGTGATGGCGGCACCGTTATCCTCGATGACAAGACACTGACGCTCGGGCGCAACGGCCACGACGGCACCTTCAGCGGTACGATCGAAGGCAATGCTGGCAAGCTGATCAAAACCGGCAATGGAAGCCAAACACTTTCTGGCGAGAATACCTACAGCGGCGGTACAAGCATTAACGGTGGAACCTTAAAAATATCTTCAGACAACAACCTGGGTGCTTCAACGGGCGGGCTGAGCTTCGACGACGGTACGCTGGATACGGGTGATAACGCGGTGACAATTGACCATGCCATCACGCTGGAGAGCGGCGGTGGTACGTTTGCTGTGGACAACAAAGTTGTTGTCGGCGGTACTGTATCCAAGAATATTCGTCTGGACGGCGGGATCAGCGGTAGTGGCGGTTTGACCAAAACCGGCTCGGGCTCTGTCGTGTTATCCGGCGTCAACACCTACAGCGGTGACACAAAAATTAAAGACGGTAGGCTGCTGCTGTTTTCTTCCAATGGGACCTCTGCGTCTTCTGACGTGATTCTCTCTGATGGGACGCAGTTCACGCTGTTTGGGAATGATGCATCGATCGGTGCGCTGAGAAGTGCCGGTAGCGGTGGCGACGGTGGCAGCGTTCTTCTCAGCGATGGGGCATTAACACTCGGCAGCAACGACGGCAGCGCTACCTTCCGGGGCATTATCAGCGGCGACGGCGGCACGCTGACAAAAACCGGCACGGGAACTCAAACATTATCGGGCGCGAACACCTACAGTGGCGGTACGTTTTTTAACGGCGGGACGCTGGAAATAACCGCCGACAACAACCTGGGTGCGGCATCCGGTGGGCTGAGCTTTGACGGTGGCACCCTGGATACGGGTACGACATCAGTGACGATTGACCGGGCCATCACCGTGCTAAATGACGGCGGCGCTACGTTTGCTGTGGACGACGGTACGCTCAGTAAGACGATTAGTCTCGTGGGCGGGATCAGTGGCACCGGCGGTTTGACCAAAACCGGCACGGGTCGTTTGGAGCTAGACGGCGTCAACACTTACAGCGGCGACACGGAGATTAAAAACGGCAGACTCTTGGTCGCTTCTTCCGACGCAACCTCGGCATCCTCCGATGTAATTCTCTCCAATGGAACGCAGTTTCGCCTCTCCGGTGAAAGTGCAGCGATCGGTGCACTGAAAAGCGCCGATAGTGGCGGCGACGGCGGAAGCGTGCGCCTCGGTAACGGCGGGTTATTAACGCTCGGCAGCAACGACGGCAGTGGCAGCTTCAGGGGCGTTATCAGCGGCACCGATGGCGCGCTGACAAAAACCGGTACGGGCACGCAAACATTGGCCGGCGAAAACACCTACAGCGGCGGCACCTTCATTAACGGTGGGACGGTAAAAATAACCGCCGACAACAACCTGGGCGCATCATCCGGTGGGCTGAGCTTTGACGGTGGTACGCTGGATACGGGTACCAAATCAGTGACAATTGACCGGGCCATCAATCTGCTAGACGGCGGCGGTACATTTGCCGTGGACGACGCTGCCAACAATAAGACGATTAGTCTCACGGGTGAGGTCAGCGGCACCGGTGGTTTGACCAAATCCGGCTCGGGCACTGTTGCCCTGAGTGGCGCGAACACCTACAGCGGCGGTACCTTCATTAACGGTGGGACGGTAGAAATAACCGCCGACAACAACCTGGGCGCATCGTCCGGTGGGCTGAGCTTCGACGGTGGCGCACTGGATACAGGTACTAAATCGCTAACGATTGACCGGGCCATCACATTACAAAACGGCGGTGCTACGTTTGCTGTGGACAACGCTGCCAACAATAAGACGATTAGTCTCACGGGGGAGATCAGCGGTACTGGCGGTTTGACCAAAACCGGTACCGGCACCGTGGCCCTGGGCGGCGCTAACACCTACAGCGGCGAGACGCAGGTTAAGAAAGGAACGCTGGCGCTCGCTGGCGCTCGCTGGCGATGGCAGCTTTGCATCCTCTACGGTCACCGTCGACAGCGGTGCAACGTTTGATGTGTCCGCTCGTACAGGGGCCGGCCCGATCTCGTCCAACCTGTTCATCAATGGTCGCGTCGATGGTAGCAATTCGACGGCGCAAATTTTCGACGGCGGTATCGAAAACCAAGGCATCGTTAATGGCGGCGCCGCAGGCCTCACCCTTAAAGGCCCCGTCTTCGGTGCAGGCAGCTATGAAGGCAAGGTCATTTTTGATGGCGCCTTTGGCCCTGGTAACAGCCCAGCGTTGATCGGCGCGCAAGATTTGGTCTTCGGCGCAAACAACGAACTGTCAATGGAAGTGGGTGGGTTGACCCGCGGCAGCGAATACGACGCCTTCGACGCCATGAGCGTTGCGCTGGGCGGCACTCTGGATATTGCATTATTGAATGGCTTCATTCCGAGCGCGGGAGATTTTTTTGATCTATTCATCGCCGAGCAGATTACCGGTGATTTTGACACCTTCAATTTCGCGGCCTTGTCCGGCGGCCTGTTCTTCGACACGCAATTCATCAGCAGCGGCGCCAATACGATTTACCAACTGATCGTTGTGCAAAGCCAAAGCAGCTCAGTGCCGGAACCGGCTACCTTGTTCATTGTGCTGGTTGGCCTGGCCGGGGCTGCGGCTGCGGCAAAGAGAAGGCCCCGCAAAACTTAGGTCAAACAAGCCCGGTTGTTTCGGCCCCGAGCGTGACGAACTCGAGCGCGCGTGTCGCTACGTGTCGAGCGGGCCACTCGTCCTGGAACGTCAACGTATCGATGGCGGAGCATAGGGCGAACAAACTTCCTTTTCTGCGATCCCGTCGACTTCCGCCAGTTGCACCAACGGTCGTTAACCAGCACTTGGATGTGGCGCTGCCCTGAGTCGCGCTTGAGCCGGCAGAAATTCTGCACGTCGGTGCAAATTATCGGCAGTTTCCCTACTCAACACGACAGCGATCCTCGGCGTCAAAGATCGTCAGACGGAGTCTGAGTTTTTACATCTGATCGAGTTCCGCTCAGATTCCATCCGCTAGGCTCAACCATCCAATTAGTCGAACCTGCCCTCGTTTGTTTGCCCGCGATATCATGGGGGACAGATAGAAGACCGTCGCGAGCTGATCGGCAGGTATTTTTCCGACAGTGGTAGTCGCGTCTTGCACTAAATATTCGTAAATAGGGAGTACGGAAATGCGCGGATTATGCATCGGGATAGGCGGGCTGCTGCTCAGCGCTATGACGGCTACCTGGGCCGACGACACTGAGGATGAGGCGCCGGAAACCTCTTTCAATCGCATCTGTGCGGCATGCCATAGCGAGCCGCCGGCACTGCGCGCCATGCCGCGTGCGTCGATGGCCGAGTTGCCACCGGAGCATATCTTCAAGGTCATCTCGCGTGGCCGTATGGCGATTTATGCCATCCAACTGGGTGCAGAGCGTCAGCGTGCGTTGGCAGAATACATTTCCAATAAGCCATGGGGCAGCGTGCCTGACCCGGCATCAGAAAAACTCGTGAGCTGCGATTCGCCGCAAGAATTGCAGGGCGACGGCGCACTCTGGTCGGGTTGGAGTCCGGACCTGGATAACGCGCGCTTGCAGCCCGCTGAGCATGCCGGGCTGACTCCCGCAGATCTGGATAAGCTCGAACTGCGTTGGGCATTCGGATTTCCTGGCTCGAGCAGCGTCGGTATTCAACCGGCAGCGTTAGGTGATCGCTTGTTTGTTGGTAGTCCGGCGGGCGGTGTCTATGCCCTGAACGCGAAGAGCGGTTGTGCAGTATGGAAGTTCCCGACTGCGGGCCCGGTTCGGGCGACGCCGATCGTCGCGCCGGATCCTGATGGGGAAGGGCATGTACTGTACATCGCAGACCGCAAGGCTTGGCTATATGCGATTGATGCCGAAACTGGCGAGTTGCGCTGGCGGCAGCAGCAGGAAACTCATCCTGTGTCACAGATCACCGCAACGCCAGTGCTGTATGAGGGCGTATTGTATTTCTCTACTGCATCAGTCGAGAAGGGGCTTTCAGCTTCGCCGGAATACAATTGCTGCACGTTCAGGGGCTCGGTGATCGCAGTAGATGCGGCCACTGGCAAACAGAAGTGGCAGACCTGGCTGGTCGGAGAACCGACACTGCAAAAGACTGGCGAATCGGGGCTCAGACGTTATGGCCCATCCGGGGTGGGCGCGTGGTCAGCGGCAACCATTGATGTTCGCGCCGGTGCGCTCTACGTCACCACCGGTAATGCATACACCGGCCCGGTACCGGAGACCAGCGACGCCGTCGTCGCACTCGCCCTCGACACGGGCGAGCTGCGTTGGACTTATCAGGGCGAAGCCGACGATGCGTGGACTCTGGCATGCGTGACCCCGGGTGCGGATCCTGTGGTGACCGAAGAGTGCGGGCCGGATCTCGATTTCGGCTCGTCGGCTATTCTGCGCGAGCTGCCGAACGGTAAGCGACTATTGCTCGCGGGCCAGAAATCCGGCGTGATGCACGCGCTGGACCCGGATAACAACGGGGCCCTGGTGTGGAAAAAACGCCTGTCTCCGGGTGGCGTATTAGGCGGGATTGAATGGGGTTTCGCGGCTGACCAGCAAATGCTGTACGTGCCCATTTCCGATGTTTGGGAAAACCAGAACACGCCGGTAAATGCAGGTGGTCTATACGCAGTCAATATTGAGGATGGTGAAACGGTCTGGCAGACGCCCGCGCCGCAACCGGACTGCAAAGACAAACCGGGTTGCAATGCCGGCCAACCACAAGCTGCAACCTTAACGCCAGGCCTGGTGTTTTCCGGCTCCATGGATGGACATTTACGCGCCTACGATATGAAAGACGGACGCATTGTTTGGGACGTCGATACCAAAGGATCGCACGAGACCGTCAATGGGCTGGCGGGTAGCGGGGGCTCATTGAAGGGGGCAGGAGTTACCGTAATCAACGGCTGGGTTTATGTGGCATCTGGCTACGGCCTGTGGGGCATGCCGGGCAACGTTTTGCTCGCCTACGGACCGCCAAAGCGTTAACTGCACTCAGGAGCGGTGTAGGTTTCTGCGCAACTCTTGGCAGCCGCAACACTGACTCGAGCCTAAGCCTGCGCCGCCCAAACAGTTTTGATCAAGCGCAGCCCTCGATGAGGGCTGCCATGTGCGGATCTTCCGGATGGCCCTGGTATTGAGGCAATCCGTCGGTGTCGGGTTTGGTTATCCCCTCTGCTAAGTGCATATGATAATCAGGCTTGTGAATGTTCGCGTCAGCGGATATGCAAACCGTTGGGACGATGACCATGTTGAAACCCACCGGCGTGCAATCGCCCACCAAACACGAGTCACAAGACGCGCAGAAATAGCGCGGCACCTGGTCGTTGAATTCTTCTGCCGGTAAAACCTTGAGTTCAGCGAGATCCGATACGATCTGGTCACGCCTCATGAGCACCAGATTTTCCGTTGCGTGTTTCCCACCCTAGGCCTTCCGGCAGTCTGCGCAATGGCAGATGGCAACCTGAATTGGTTCGCCGCGTGCTTGTAAAACCGTCTGCTTGCACTGGCAAGTAATCGTCCATTGTTCGGCTTCGTTGTCACTAGACATATCTGCACTCTGATTAGGTAACTCGGAAGCTCCAAATGATATCGGCGATTTTCGAGAAAAGGAAGTCGCTGGAAACATTTTGTGACGTGAGTTCCGGCAAACACGCATTGCTAGTCTGCGCGCACATAAAAGTGCCTAGAAGCGAGCAGACATGTGGCGATCGAGGGCATGGACCAAGCGATACATCGCCGGCAGCACCACTAAAGTCAAAATGGTGGACGACACGATGCCACCGATGACAACGCTGGCGAGCGGGCGCTGCACTTCAGATCCAATACCCGTATTGAGCGCCATCGGCACAAAGCCGAGTGAGGCGACCAGGGCGGTCATCAATACCGGCCGTAATCTCGTCAACGCCCCTTCGGTGATGGCATCTTCAAGCGCCCGACCCTTAGCCCGTAGTTGCCGAATAAACAGCAGCATCACCAGGCCATTCAATACGGCGATGCCGGATAAGGCGATAAACCCTACGCCGGCCGAGATAGAGAATGGAATGTCACGTACCAGCAGAGCGGCGACGCCGCCCGTGAGGGCAAGGGGCACGCCGGAGAATATGACCAGGGCGTCTCGAACTGAACCCAGAGCAAGAATCAGCAATCCGATGATGATCACTAAGGTGACAGGAATAACCACCGCGAGCCGGCGATTCGCTGATTGCAGATTTTTATAGGTGCCACCGTATTCAATCCAGTAGCCGGACGGCAGCTCCACATCCCGAGCGACCGCTTGCTGGATGTCGGCGACGAAAGAGCCGAGGTCGCGACCGCGCACATTCGAAGTCACAACGACCCGGCGTTTGCCGTTTTCCCGATTAATTTGGTTGTACCCGTTGAGCAACTGGATGTCCGCAATCTCGGCCAACGGGACGAAGTCGCCATCTCCTAAGGGGATGGGGAGGCGTGCGAGCAGGTCTGGATTCTCTCGAAGTGGATCCGCCAGGCGTACGACGATATCGAAGCGCCGGTCGCCCTCGTAAAGTTGGCTTGAGACTGTGCCACCGAGTGCCGTGCTGACGACCTGCTGAACGGTGGCGATATCGAGCCCCAAGCGCGCAATCGATTCACGCTTCGGCAAGATGGTAAGCACGGGAAGACCGGACGTTCGCTCGACTGCTGTGTCTGCGGCGCCATCAACACGCCCGACCACAGCTTCAACGGTTTCACCAAGGCGGGCTAACTGCGCAAAATCGTCGCCGAAGATTTTCACGGCAAGCTCTGCTCGCACGCCGGCGATCAGTTCGTTGAAGCGCATCTGTATGGGTTGCAAAAATTCATATCGATTGCCCGGTACGGGCAGCACGCGTTGTTCCAGTTCTTTCACTACATCGACTTTCGTGCGCTTCGGGTTGGGCCAGTGTGCGCGGTCTTTGAGCATGATGAAGTTATCTGCAACGCTCGGTGGCATCGCGTCGGTCGCCACCTCTGGCGTTCCAATCTTTGCAAACACGCGCTCGACTTCCGCCATCTCCATGATGCGTTCTTCGAGCAGCTTCTGCTGGCGAACAGATTGTTGCAGCGAGGTGCCAGGGATCCTAAGCGCATGCATTGCGATGTCGCCTTCGTCCAGATTGGGAACAAACTCACTCCCGAGCTGCATAGCGCGCTGGCCACTTATCACAACAATGGCAATCGCACCCGCTAGCACCAGCCAGCGTAAACGCAGGGAAAGGTGCAACACCGGCCGATACAGTGCGCGGGACGCTATCACCAGCGGGTTCCTGTGCGCCTTTACGGGTTTGCGAAACAGGATGGCGACCGCGGCCGGAATAAAGCTAACCGACAGCACCATCGCACTGAGTAAGGCAATCACCACTGTGATCGCCATTGGTCGGAACATTTTTCCTTCTACGCTTGATAAGGCAAAGATGGGGATATAGACGGCGGTAATTATGAACACCCCGAACAAGGCCGGGCGCATCACTTCGGCGGTAGCCGAGAAAACGAGTTCGAGGCGTTCTTGTAGCGGCAGTATTTGTGCGCCCGACTTCTCGCCGAGCCTACGCATACAGTTCTCTACGATGATGACGGCGCCATCGACGATGAGCCCGAAGTCGAGCGCGCCGAGACTCATCAGGTTCGCACTGACTTTCGCGTGAACCATACCGGTGATGGTCATTAACATGGCAATGGGGATCACCGAAGCGGTCAGCAGCGCGGCGCGGACATTTCCAAGGAACAGGAACAACACGACGGTGACGAGCAGGGCACCCTCGGTGAGATTATTTCGCACTGTGACGAGCGTTTTATCGACCAGACTGGTGCGATCGTAGACGGCAGTTACGGCAATTCCGTGTGGTAGAGAGTGCTTGATCGCTTCCAGCTTTTTGCCGATGGCTTTAGCCACCGCGCGGCTGTTCTCGCCAATCAACATAAAGACCGTGCTCATTACTACTTCGTGCCCGTCCTGAGTAGCGGCGCCAGTACGCAGTTCTTTGCCAACGGTGACGGACGCGACATCGCGGATGCGGATGGGCACGCCCTCGTGTTCATTGATGACCAACATCTCAAGCGCTGACATGTCCTCGGCCTGCCCCGGGACACGTAGCAGCCACTGCGCACCGTTGTGTTCGATAAATCCAGCACCCCGGTTGATGTTGTTGCGCTCGATGGCGTTCACGACGTCGACGTAGCTCAGTCGATAGGCGAGCATGCGGGTCGGATCCGGAGCAACCAGAATTTCCTTTTTATAGCCGCCGATCGGATTCACCTCGACCACTCCGGGCACGCGCACCAATTGCGGCTTGATGATCCAGTCGTGCACCGTCCTCAAGTCAGTCAAAGTGATTGCTGAGCCGTCATCGCGTCGGGCACCCGGTTCAGCATCAACAGTGAACATGAATATTTCACCGAGCCCGGTCGAAATCGGCCCGAGTGTCGCCTCCAGGCCGGTGGGCAGGTTGGCCGCCGCAGCACCAATCCGTTCAGTCACCAACTGGCGTGCGAAATAGATATCGGTTCCGTCTTCGAACACGACAGTAATCTGGGACAGACCGTAGCGGGACAGGGAGCGCGTGTTCTGCAGCTGCGGTAGGCCAGCCATGGCGGTTTCGAGCGGGAAGGTAACGCGCTGCTCAACTTCGAGCGGCGTGAAACCTGGGCTATAGGTGTTCACGACAACTTGCACGTTAGTGATGTCGGGCACCGCGTCAATCGGCAGGCGGGTGAAATTCCATAAGCCCAGGCCGACCAGGAAAAGCACTACAAAAAGCACAACGCCTCGACGTTGTAGCGCGGAATGAACAAGCGCGTCTAACACCCAATCATCCTAGTGGTCGTGCGCTGCGCCCGACTTTTCGATATCGGCTTTGATGAGGTAGCTGTTTACCGTGACATAGCGCGTGGCTGGCGTTAAGCCGCCGAGCACTTCGACCCAGGTGTCATCCTGGCGCCCGAGGTCCAGCATGCGGGCTTCGAATGTGTCATCAAATTGGGCGAACACCACAGTGAAATCTCGAAAGGGCTGCAAGCCAGTACGTTTGACCGCGAGCGGCACCTCGTATCGCGCAATCTCGATGTCCGCGGTAACCAACATGCCCGATGCGAAGAGCCCGTCCGGGTTGTTGATCAACACCCGGGCGATGACCGATTGGTTCACTTCCGCGTGCGGATTGAACATCGCAATCTTGCCCACGGCTTCGATTCCCCCGATAGCTGATTTGAGTGTCACCGGCGCACCAATCTCCACGCGCGCGCGGTCGGAAGGGAATATGGCCAGCTCGGCCCACACGGTTCGTGTGTTGATCACGATGAACAGGCTGCGACCGTCGGTGGTTTCTCCGGGGTTTGCGTGTCGCTCTACGACCATGCCGCCAATCGGGGAGGTGATGGGGTAACTGTTCAGACTGTCGTCGGCTTCCACTGTTGCGAGTTGCTGGCCTTTGGAAACAATATCGCCGATAGAAGCGTTAACGGATTGAACAACGCCGGAGAAGCGTGCATTGATATGGCTGATGCGTTCCGGATCGGGGACAACTTTTCCGTACACAGTCAGGGTGTCACGGATTGTCGCCGGCCCGGCGATTTCTGTGGCGATTTCTGCCGCCGTGAGCAGGGCTGGCGCGATCTGCGTGCGCCCTTCGAAGTTTTCATAGCGCCATGAATAAGTTTTCCCTTCGAAACTTGCTTCGACGTTGACGAAAAAGCTATGCGGCTCGCTCACGACGCTATCGCCCTGCAAAAAATCCTGAACAGGCACAAAGTTGATTGCATCGTGCTTATCGCCAAGCCGTTCCAATAGGATCTTCAGCGTGACGCGACCCGGATCAACGGGCCCCTTACTGCTGCTCGGCCAAACGCGGTATTTCGGCGGGGTGCCCAGCTCGGCGATGGTGACCTCAAGTGCAAAATCATCTTGCGATAACACCTTGCCACCGTGCTGGCCCTTAACCTCGCCGTGTTGATGTGCTTGAACGTGCCCAGCCGGTGGGGGACTGCAACTGGCCATAAGGGTAATGACGGCGAGCGCTAACGCGATAAATTCGAGTCTCATGAACCGCCTCCGTTTTGCGCCAGCGATGATTGCAGGCTGACGCCCGTTAGCCGCTCAATCTCGACAAAGCTCTGCAATGCCTGGACAGTCGCTTCAATCCGTTGGTTTTGCGCATCCAGCAGCGCGCGACGCGCGACGCTGAGTTCGTGGAATCCATAGCGACCTTTGCTATAGGCCCGTTTGGTTTCGCGTAGTGCCAGTTCAAGCTTCGGAATAATTTTCTCGCCCAGGGCGTTGGCCTCATGCAGGCTGTGCTTCAAATCCTGATAGATGGCGTAGAGGCGAGCCTCGGCCTGCAATACAGCGGCGAGTTGATCGACGTCGGCTAGAGCTATCTTGCTCGTGGCCGCGGCGACGTTGCCTTGGTTCCGATTACTAATCGCCAGCGGGATGTTGAGGCTTGCGACGAAAGCATGGTCGTTTGTTCGTTCCAGTCTGCGGAACCCGGCTGAGATCCGCCAGTTCGGGTCGGCTTTGCTTTGCTCAACACGAAGCTCTGCTTCTCGTAGCCGTCGCTCGGTCAAATAACGGACTTGGTCGGGTGTCTCCAGCAGCCGGGCCAGTAAAATTTCGAAGCTCTCGAGGCGCGGCAGATTCTCGATGCCTGCCAACACCGACGTGAACATGGGAGCGTTCTCGCCCCACTGCGCGGCAAGCCAATGGACCGCGACCGACAGGCCGTGTTCCTGCTCCTCTTTCTCGAGGTGCATGCGGGCCAGCTCGGCTTCGGCAACTGCCTTATCGGCACTAGGCGAACGCCCTGTGGCTACACGCTTAACAATCACATCCAGGACCGATTCGGCCAGGGCTATCGCTTTGTCGGCCTGGCGCAATTTCTGTTCAAAGTTGACGCAGCGCAGAAACAGTCGTGCGGTATCGGCGGCGACGTCCAGTCGCAACAGTTGTTTCTCGCTGTCTATGACGGCGGCACCGGCCTTCGCCTGCGCGATGCGGCGCTCGCGTTTCCCTCGTTCCAGCACCCACGCAAGACTAACCGTCGTCTCGGTCGCGCCCAGTTCAGAGAACGGACCACTGCCTGCGAAGTTCTCCAGCACTATCCCGATCTGCGGATTCGGACGCAGTGAAGATTGTTGAACGCGAGCAGCCGCGATCTGTACTTGATGTCCTGCAGCGATGAGGGACGGGTTGTGTTCAAGCGCCAAAACGAGCGCCCGACCAAAGGTCATTTCGCCGCGTTGAACTTCTACTGTTGCTTGCGAGAGTGCCGGCGCAACCGGGATGACACAGAGCAACCCCGCGGCGATCCGGGAGGGGAGTGATCCCCACATATCGAACTCCTTCCGCATTACGGCATGCGGAAAACGAAAGCAGACACACGAGCAGCCAGGCCGCTCATGAAATGACGTCACGAGTTTTTATACGGTCGAGGGTGGAGCGCGGGGTGGCGGCAGGTAGCAATCCAGGTGGCGCGGCGGCCCCGTAGCCGGCAGAGACGCCCAGTGAGATTGCGTGACGACGCCTGGCAATTCAAGACTATGAGTCAGAGGCAGCAGCGCCAAATCGAGGCCCGGAGAAGCTGGTGCGGTCTCCAGGAAAGAGACGTCGAAGTGAGCGTCATGCTGACTCGACGCATGATCTCCGGAAAGCGATCCGTCGAAATGAACGTCGTGGTGCGGTTCGCCCTCGTGCCCGACGATATCGACATGCAGATGCGCGCCCAGCCCTTGCAGCATGAGCATCGCCACGCATGCGAACAGAGAGAGCATTTTGCCGAATCGCGTCATCCCATCGACTATACAACGATTGTGATTGAGCGGATATGGACGGAAAAAGACAGAAACCCGGAACGTCTCCATCGACTATCGTTGAGTCCGCGAAATACCAGACCACAGGGGGGGGCCGACCAGCCAGTCAACGAGGGCGAACGCACAATCTGCCGTCGATCCTTTTACCTGGTTGTGCCCGAACGAGTAAGATCCGACCAACGTTACTTATCGAAGGAAATTGGAATGGCCGCGAACCCGAAATTCGAGATACCACATTACGATGTCGTGATTATTGGAGCCGGCATATCAGGGATGTATCAGCTCCATCTTTTGCGCCAATTGGGCTTGTCAGTACGCGTTTACGAAACCGGCACCGGAGTCGGTGGTACCTGGTACTGGAATCGCTATCCGGGCGCACGCTTTGACTCCGAGTCCTACAGTTACGGTTATTCATTCTCGCAGGAGGTGCTTGACGAATGGGACTGGAGCGAGCATTTCGCAGCGCAGCCGGAAATCCTGCGCTATCTGGATTTTGTCGCCGACAAGTTCGATTTGCGTCGCGACGTTCAATTCGAAACGCGCATCGCCGGCATGCATTACGACGACGATAGCAACACCTGGGAAGTGATTGGCGAACAGGGAACGCTGTCCCGTTGCAAGTACTTGATCACCGCTACCGGCCCCTTGTCCGCGCCCCAGCTTCCCAATATTGCAGGCCGCGATACTTTCCAGGGCACCAGCTTTCATACGGCGGCCTGGCCGAAAGAGGGGATCGACCTTTCCGGCAAGCGGGTTGGCGTTATCGGTACCGGGGCGACGGGTGTGCAGGTGATCCAATCCATTGCGGCCGAAGTTGGCCACCTGACCGTATTCAGCCTCGATCCGAATTACTGCGCGCCGTTGTGGAACAAACCCATCGACAAGGAAGAAATGAAGGAAATTCGAGCTCACTATCCCGACTACTTCGCCAAGTGCAAAGAAACGTTCGGCAGCTTCCTGCACGGTTCCGATCCGAGGAGCGTGTTCGACGTGACGGACGAGGAACGCGAAGCATTTTTCGAAGAACTTTACGCGCTGCCCGGATTCGCGATTTGGCTCGCAAATTTCGACGACATCTTTACCGACCAGCGAGCCAATGATCTGATCACTGAGTTCATGAAGCGTAAAATTCGTGCGCGAATCAACGACCCGGCTACCGCAGAGAAATTGATTCCGCGCGATCATGGCTTCGGCCTGCGCCGGGTGCCGATGGAAACGAACTACTATGAGGTATACAACCGCGATAACGTCGAGGTGGTTGACCTTCGTGAAGTGCCGATCAAGGAAATCACCTCGGCGGGTATCACGACGGAGGAAGGTGCGCACGAATTGGATGTGCTGATCTACGCGACGGGTTTCAACGCTGTCGTCGGCGCCCTGCAGCGTATCGATATTCGCGGCGTAGGTGGCCGTCCGCTACAAGAAAAATGGGAGAAGGGTCCGCGAACCTTGCTCGGCATTCAAACCAACGGATTTCCCAACCTGTTCACCATCGTCGGGCCGCACAACGGCGCAACGTTCTGCAATATTCCGCGTTGCATTGAACAAAACGTTGAATGGGTAGCGGATGCCGTCAAGTATCTGGAAGAAAACAAATACGTCCGCATGGAAGCGAACGTCGAAGCCGAAGACGAGTGGACCCGGCATGTGTATGACGTTGCCATGGAAACCTTGTTCCCCACTGTAGATTCCTGGTTCATGAACTGGAATCGGAACTTGCCTGAAAAGGAGAAGAACTTTCTGCTCTACGCAGGCGGTAATCCCCACTACAGGCAGCGCTGCGAGGAGATTGCGGCGAGTGGTTACGAGGGCTTTACGCTGACGCGGTAGATATTTTCGGTGCCTTCCTGACGCCCCACTGCGATCAGTCGCTGTGCGTTCGGCCATTGCACATTCTCGCGATGGCCGAATGCCAAGGACATTCCACCGCTACGTTGCCACGGAATCAAACTCACCCGAATCCCGGTGGCTGTGCAGCGTGCGGCGGCATGTCTGTCGTCGTAATCAGGCCCGATGAGCGCCGACCATCGGGTTGATCTCGATCTCCGAGATACGCGCATGTGAAGGAAGCTCTATGACGTACATAAACGCGCGGGCAATATCCTCAGGTCGCAACGCTTGCGGCTGCGGACTATCGAAAAACGGCGTTTCCACCATGCCCGGGTCGATACTGGTCACCCGCACGCCGTGTTCACCAAGTTCATTGGATAAGTTTTTAGCGTAACCACGAATGAACCACTTGGTGGCGCTGTATACCGAGCCCGACAGCGCCACATGCCCAGCCTGCGAACCCGTTAGCAGGAGTTGCCCTTTGCTTTTCTTCAGATGCGGGATGCCTAGTTTGCACGTCACCGTTACTGCGAAATTATTGACCATGATCATTTCTCGAAAGTTTTCGAGATCACCATGTTCGGTGCCTTTCGCCGATGCACCAAGGCCGGCATTGGCAAGCACGACATCGATAGAACCAAACCTATCGGCCACTGCGTCGAACATCGCTGTTTGCGCTTCAATATCTGTCACATCGCATTGAATGGCAAAAGCGTTTTCTTTTCCGAATTCGTCCACCAGAGCATTCAGCTTACCTACCGATCTGGCAGCCAATGCAACTTTATGACCGGCAGCTATCGCGGCGCGCGCACACGTTTCGCCGATACCCGAAGATCCACCCGTAATCAGTATGTGCTTCGACATTGAATTTATTCCCTGAATTTTTCGTACAACTGCTTGTGTCAGAACAAACACGCCATCCGCAGACTGCTGCGATGGCGGCAGGCAAGCATCCAAGATGCTGTTGGTGCTGGCGTCCAGCCGAGCCAGGCGGCGCAACGTACTTGTTGGTTTATGCCCGCGATCTTTAGCTCTGAACGATCTAGCGGCGCCTAATGTGAAACTGTCTGCTATTAAGAGTTACATCTCGCGCTGAGCCGCACCTACAACGAATCAGCGACGCGCTCGGTGATAACTGACGGCATGGTTGGAAGCGAATTCTAGTGCAATTACCGGGTCGTGGCAGTGCGCGGAGGAGTTGTTGGTGGTCGATAGGGGGACAGTTGGACGAACAACCGCAGCGAAAATCTGTTTGGCAGTCTTCCCAAAACTTCACGAATCTCCAGTGGAGTGGGACTAAATTCGGGGACAGTTACTGTATATCGGGTGGGGAAATACAGTAACTGTCCCCGAATTCAGGATGGCGATGGAAGGGCGACTATCCGCCTTATATTCCCGCCTTTGGACCGGGCTTGTCGGGAGCGGAGCAGGAACCAGCTGCTATCACCGCAACCAGTGCTGTTCCGGCGCGCCGGCTTATCGCTATCGGATTGTTGAACACAAAGCTCACGCAAGTGCGCATCGAATCCTGATTAATCCCGACCTTGCAACTATGCTTAAAGAACCTTTTGAACATCTCTGGCGTGGCCAGCTTGAGGCCGCATGCCAGGGTATGACTTGTTCGCGGGTTCCTTGGTCTGACAACGTTTCCGGGAGCGTCGCCATGTTGACAGTTCGCAGTGCTTATCACGTTACCCACATGGTCAAGGATCTCGAGGCCGCGACCGCGCTTTACACGCACGTGTTCCAACCGCCAATCCAGGCTGATGGTTACCATGAGGGCGAGAATCGCGACGCTTCATTCGCGAGCATCTGCGATGCGTATATCGAACTTTTCGCCCCCCGCGACGTGGCGGCGCCGAATCCGACTTCGAACGGGGCGCGCTATTTGCGACGCGCAGGCGAGAGCCTGTGCAATTTCGGCTGGCTCGTTGACGATAAGATTCCCGACGCAATCCGCTTTTGCGAGGGGCTAGGCTACACGTTGGTCTACGTGGCCGGCCCGACACGTTACGCTTTCTTCATCCATCCCAAGCAAGCGCACGGCATGATGCTGGAAATTGCTGCTGAAACGATACCTGAGGATCCACGCATTGAACCCGGTTGGGCTGAGCGATGGCGGGATAAACATCCGCTCGGTATCGAGCGGATGAATGCCGTGACCTATGCCGTGCAGGACATCGACGGTGCACTTGGTTTGTTGCAGGAATTGACCGACGCGCCTGTCATCCATAGGGCGCTGAACGAAGCGGGTGACGAAGAAAGCGCATTCGTCGCGGTCGCTGATCACGTCATCGAAGTTCGGCGCAGCTGTATGGATTCCAGTGAAGTCGCACGCTTCATCCACACCAAGGGGCCGCAAATTCATTCGGTCACCTTTAAGGTCAGAGATCTGGCTCAGGCGCACGACTATCTTCGTGGACTCGGTCTGCGAGTGATCGCGCATGAGCCTGCATCCGCTATCGCGATAGACCCCGAAGAGATGCTGGGCGCGTGCTACTATTTCACGGACCGGGCCATTCCTTCGGATCCGCGTGCATAGCTGTGGTGATAGGCAACGACAGGCTCCGTGTCTCGGGCACAGGAGACAAGTGAGCCTAGACACACTGTCCATGCGCCAATCGGCCAATTCGCAATCGTACGATAGAGTACGGTACCAACATGAGTGTGTTGATTAAGCTGCAGCGAACGACTGTGTCGGAGCTGTCGAACTGAATTTCCGAGAGGGTGCTTTCATGCATGCAGTAATCGTTGGTGCGGGGATGGGTGGGCTGTTTGCCGCTCTGGCTCTGCGCGAATCAGGCCAGTTCAAATCTATCGATGTTTACGAGCAGACCGCCGAACCCAGCACTGCCGGCGCGGGGCTGAATATTCCACCCAATGCCGCTCGGCTGTGCACATGGCTCGGTGTCGATCTCGACGGCGGCGACCCCACAGGTGTTCACGGCGCGGTCGACGGCGGTCGTGCGGCAATCCTCGAAGCCACTCGCGGCATCATGCCCGATGGGACTGTTTCGACTAAACCGCTCGACCACGACACCGCAGTTGGCGATGGCGCCGGTTTCCACCACATGCACCGTCTCGATTTATTGATGTGCTTATACAAGCGAGTCTTTGAGCTCGGGCCTGATTCGGGTGAGGGCTGTCCGATCCAGGTTCACATGGGAAAACATCTTGAGGCGTTGCGACAGGACGATACAACGGCTTACGCGACATTTTCGGATGGCAGTACGGCGCAGGGCGATTTGCTGGTGGGCGCGGATGGCATCAACTCCAAAACGCTGCGACTCCTGTGGCCCGATGCCCCCCCGCGACGGTGGACCGAAGTCACCTGCTATCGCGGACTGATCCCTCGCAACAAGGTCGCCAAGCTCACGAAACTGGACGGCAGTCCGATGGATTACAACCCGATCGATTCGTTCAGTATGGACGCGCGAAAAAACCTGAAGGCGTATGTCATGACCTACTGGGTGCGGGGCGGGGAAATGCTGAACGTTTGGATGGCCTATTACGAACCTGACTCGGCTGAGTTCGAAACCGATGAAGGCGACTGGTTCCCGGTCGATCCTGCCGAGATGAAAAGTCGCATGGCCGAAGCGTTCGAAGATGATGTGCGCAAAGACGATGTGCTGGCACTGGCTGGCGCAGTCGAAGCCCCAAGCAAATGGGGCCTGTACGACCGCGACGCTTTTGAGCATTGGCACGACGGCCGAATTTGTTTGCTGGGCGATGCTGCTCACGCCATGTTGCCGACTTATGGCCAGGGCGCTGCCCAGGCATTGGAAGACGGGGCCGCATTGGGTAGCTGCTTCAAGCTACACGGGGCTGATGTCTATAGTGCTCTGCTGCACTATGAGCGTGTGCGCCATTATCGGGCGACTCGCTTCCAGTTCGCTTCCAAGTTTCTGTTTAAGCATCTTGAACCCGAGGACTCGCCGGAACGTCAGCAAATCCTCAAAGCGCTTGATGAGCGCGACTACCCGGTTTTCGACCACGAGCAACGCGCTGGAGACAATGATTCCTGGATCTACGCATTCGACGCTCGGTCGATCGGCGATAAGCTGCCCTTGAAAAAACTCGGGCCCTGGGATTTCCGCTCACGCTCCGACGCATTGCAAGCGCGAAGCGAAGTGATGGGAAATTTGTGGACGCCCGCTGCGCCGTTATCCGGAGACCGCCAGATCACTCGAGCAGAGGTCGAGCAACACGATTCTTTCGACGATTGCTGGGTGATCATTCGCGGCAAGGTCTACGACATCAGCGAATGGAAAGACCATCATCCCGGTGGACCATTCGTTGCGCGGATGCATGCGGGCAAGGATGCCACCGGAGAGTTCGGCGACTATCACAGCAAAATGGCCGAGCGACACATGGCCCATTTTCGCGTGGGTGAGTTGATCGAATGACGAGACGGGAGAATTATCGCCGTAGACCCGAAGCCCCAACCCAAAGTAGGCCGAGGGCCGCGATCCCAAGTACCAGCGGACCAATCATTTTCTTCGCGACAGCTCCCCAACTGGTCCCGGGTTCCAGGACGGCGGACGCCGGGTCCAAGGGATCGAAAGCAACGATGACTTGCTGTCCTTTCGGGTAGCGGGCCAAGATCTCCGAAGGCGTATCCCCCCAGAGTTTCGCTACCAATCGGACACGTTCGGATTGGTGGTCGACGCCAGCGACAGTGTATCGATATCGCACGTGAGCCCCTGAGCCGCGGGTTCTCGATATCTTAACCACTACGCCTTCGACAGTCGGCCAGGCCTCACTAACGCGCGCGGCTTCAATCCGCTCTTGTGCGCCGAGCACAGCTGCGACCGCGCCTGCCAACAACAACGCACCGGCCACGAGGAATCCGATCACTGAGCCTTTCAAACGTCGATCCTCACTAGGGACATGAACGGTAGTTAGACGCTCGCGCTTCAGCCGAGACTAGAGGAACTTGCATCTCCTGTCCCCATCTCGTCGTGCGATATGGGTGCGCCTTTAGTGAAACTAACATCGGACTTTTGCAATACGATGTTCGTCATCCCCCCACCTCCCGAAAAGCGCTGACATTCTCGACAGTGACAAACCGAGGTTAGCCGCGGTTCCGTGCTGATCTCGAAACGGACAGCGCCGCAGTTGCAGCCACCTGTAATGGGAAGTTTCATTCGTCTCTCTCCCGCGTTGTTCGCATCCAGGCAACTACTGTCTTTGCAGCTCCTGACGGACGGCGAGTTGCCGTGCAATTCTTAGTTATACTGCGTTCAGCATAGCCATTTCGCTGCCACCAACCGCAATGCCATCTTCATGCTCTTATCCGATCACGTCGGACGGATATGAAGTCCCGGCAATATTTTTACTGACCAATATGTACTCTCCCCAGCACGCGAAGGAATGAAGTACACAAAGACTCAGGGTTACTGGAGAACAAGATGACCGAATCGAACGACGACTATACGCCGCCGAAAGTATGGAAATGGGACAACCAGGAAGGGGGGCGCTTTTCCAATATCAACCGACCTATCGCAGGATCAACGCATGACAAAGAACTGCCTGTGGGGGAGCATCCGTTGCAGCTCTATTCTTTGGGCACGCCCAATGGGCAAAAAGTCACCATCTTGTTGGAAGAGTTGCTGGCCAATGGCGAGAAGGGCGCAGAGTACGACGCCTATCTCGTCAACATCCTCGAGGGAGAGCAGTTTGGCAGTGGATTCGTCGAGGCTAACCCGAACTCAAAGATTCCGGTGCTGGTCGATCGCAGTGGGCCAAAGCCGGTGCGTATTTTCGAGTCCGGGGCAATCTTGGTTTACCTGGCAGAAAAGTTCGGTCAGTTTCTTCCGTCCGAACCCGCAGCACGAGCCGAATGTCTTTCATGGTTATTCTGGCAGATGGGAAGCGCACCCTATTTAGGCGGCGGCTTCGGCCACTTCTATGCTTACGCGCCGACAAAAATGGAGTACTGCATCGATCGCTTCACGATGGAAGTCAAACGTCAGCTCGATGTGCTGAATCGCAATCTTTCAGAGCGGAAATATCTTTGCGGTGATGACTACAACATCGCTGATATGGCGACGTACTCTTGGTATGGACAACTCTGCATGGGTAGATTTTACGATGACCCCCGCGAGTTTCTTGATACTGATTCTTACACTGAGGTGATGCGCTGGACGAAAGACATTGAGTCACGGCCAGCAGTACGGCGTGGGTTACGGGTCAATAAAGTATTCGGTCCAGAGGAAGAGCAGGTCGCCGAGCGCCACGACGCAAGCGATATTGATAAATCTTTCGTTGCCGCTCCGTAACAGCAATTGCTATTGAACTAGGCGGCGAACCACGCCGCCTATGGGGTGTTTGGCGGTCCGGAGTCACCGCGAAAGTGGTCCACCGGCTCGGCGTAGAGGTAAAGTGGGCGAACGTTCAACTACAAAGACATGTGGTCCGTTTGAAATGACTGTTCATTCCCGCAGATGTTCAAGATGAAGGAGGGCTATATCGATCGCCGTCGATACAACCGTCGTGGTACCGAGCGGCTATTCCGCAACAATGACGGCCGGCGGCTACGTTTTGATTGAGCTGGCTGAGTATCGGTTTGCGCCAATCAGGGTACCCGGCGTGCTACGGCAGACCACCATGAAATGTATCGGCGTGGACCGTCCATATTTATCTTGTTCTATCAGTCTGAATTCGACTGACCCTTCGCTATCAGAAACTGGCGTGTCCAAATTTGGCCGGACGACGCATAGCAACATGTTTTTAGTGCCAGATAGCGGATACTCGAATGTCGCCAGACTTCGCTGTGGGCGAAACTAGAACTGACATATTTGCCCGTCTGGATAGCATCAACGGCTAAAGCCGACGAAGTTCAGGACATCGTCCACCGGCCGTCGGGTTGATACGACGTCGTTTGCAGCGAAATCCTCGAGCGGAAATCCCATTGCTACGCACGACATGATGACCTGGTCATCTGGAATCTGGGCAAATTCGCGCACTACCGGCGACTGCATAATGCCTTGTCCATTAATGACCGCGCCCAATCCCCGCGACCAGGCGGCATTGACCAGAGCATTCACCACAGCGCCGCAATCGAACACGGCGATGTCGTTATCCGTCAGTGAATTATCAAACGTCACCACCACCGACACCGGGGCATCAAACTGGCGGAAGCCGCGCATCACCCAGTCATGTCGCCGGACCTTGTCACCCCAATCAATCCCCATGGCTTCGAACAGCTGTGCGGCGATGGCTTTTTGGCGCTCGCGGTGAACGCCCTGATAGTCACCGTGAATGCGAATTTCGCGTGAGGCTGGTACGCCTTCCAGATTACGCTCGGTGTTGCCTTGGCGAATATTATCCAGCGCCTCACCCGTAACCGCATGAAAGTACCACGGCTGCGTGTTCATCGACGACGGTGCTCGCGTCGCGAGTTCTACAACTTCCCTGATCAGCGCTGTCGGCACAGCGTCCGTTTTGAAGCCGCGAATACTGCGGCGGCCCGTGACAACGTCGTCAAATTCCATATCTCGGTCTCTCGATAAATAAATTTCTGGTTAGTGCACGTCGCTCTGCTATCGCCGGGCGGGCAGCAAGCTGTTTCCGGCTCGATATTTTACAAACATCAAACGCCATAAGGCGCCGCGATCTCTGCGCGAAGCATTCCGTCACTAAAGGTCCGAGCGCAGTAGATGGCCGCTCGCATCGTCGCGCGCTCCCCGCGGCGACTTGCCATACCAACGTTTAAAGGCGCGGCCGAACGCAGATTGGGTCTCGTATCCAAGCATGGTAGCAATTTGCGATATGCGTAGCCTTGACGATGTGACGTGGTGCCACGACAACTCCGCACGTACTGAATCGACGACTTCGCGAAAGTTGGTGCCGAGCTCCTCCAACCGACGCTGTAGCGTGCGCTCGGAAAACCGCATCGTTTCAGCAACTGTGTTAATCGAGCATTCTTTATACGGAAGCAACACGGTAAGTATCGATTTCACTTCGGTTAATACAATTGGCCCCTCTATCTGCGAGTGCATTGATATCGACTGTTTGGAAGCTCCCCGGAGTTCACCCCTGCCGAGCTTTCTATCGAGGATTTCATTCTCGATAAACAAGGCGTCACTGATACTGTTGAATTCTGGAGATCGACCAAAAAAATTATCGAATGAGTCATTGCTGACGCTGCTTTGTTGCAAGCGCACTTGGGGTGGCTGCCAGCGCGGGAGAATATTCTCGCGAATGAACAGGCACACGACTGCGAGCGAAGCATTGATGACCTGGCGCCGTCCGTATCGTCCGATAGGTTGCAATGAATAATGTAACCACTGCCCACCGTCCGCCTGTTCGAACTGAAACGTTCCCATATCGGTAAATAGACCGTAGTACTTTACGAAGCAGCGCAGGGCTGCGGAAACCGATTCAGCATCGCGCATCAGCAGCCAGATCTGTCCAAAGATGCCCATCGGTAACCGACTGCCATGTAATAGCCCAAACTCCGGGCAGTCGCAGGTCTCGGCAGCCAGTTCCAGATAATCGACCAGGCACTCCGCATCAATATAGATATCCGGTATGTCGAACGCATAGGCGGGGATGCCTGCTGCGTGAATGACCGTGTCGGGATCGCCGCCTAGTTCTTCGATCAATTCGCGAGAACCGAGTAACGAGGCGCTGAAAACAACATTCTTAGATAGCGGTTTAGTGTGGCGCATAGTGCATAGAAAATGGCGCTAAATGGACAGTTAATATGCCGTCTAGCCTATAGCATGTGCCGCTAGTAGTCAGATCGAAGCACCACAAGTGCTTTCGATATAGCGCTTGGAGGGATGTAGATGTCAGCGATTCCGCTGGTTCGAATTGGTGAGATGGTCGACGGGGAGATTCGCCCGATCGAGGTCGACGGACGGCATCTCTTGTTGGTCAACAGCGAAAAAGGTCCCTCGCTAATCGACCGCATTTGTCCCCATGCAGGGGGCGACCTTGCGAAGGGTAAGGTCGTCAGCAGCCGGATTCGATGTCCCACGCACAGTTATCTTTTCAACCTCGAAACGGGCGTCTGCCCCCTCGGGCGACGAGAAGGGTGGGGACCGCTTGCGGTCTACGAACTGTTCGAGCGCGAAGGGCAGCTCTGCGTTGAGTTCGCTGATTGAACGGGAACACAAAAAATAAGCGCGAGCTAGTGCCGACCGCTATTAGCCGCGACACTAAATATTTCAGTTGGGTCAAAGGAGAATAGCATGAGTGATTTAGACGTCATCATCAGAAACGGCATGATTATCGATGGCCAACGGACGCCTCGCTACCGTGGCGACATCGGCATCAAAGACGGTCAGGTCCACTCGATCACCGGCGTAGGCGGCCTGTCGAAGAAAACTGCGGATAAGGAAATTGACGCAGACGGACTGATCGTCGCACCGGGGTTTGTCGATTTGCACACCCACTACGATGCGCAGGTTTTCTGGGACCCCTATTGCACCACCAGCGGTTGGCACGGCGTCACGTCCGTGGTGATTGGCAACTGCGGCTTTGGTATCGCGCCTGTAAAAGAAGATGGCCGCGAGCGCGCGATGCTCTCACTGACTCGCAACGAGGCCATTTCCTACGACGCGATGTCCGCGGCATTGGCCTGGGATTGGGAGTCGTTTCCAGAGTTCATGGATGCCATCGAGAGAACACCGAAGGGTATTAACCTGCTTGCCTACATTCCGCTTTCTCCACTCATTGCCTACGTCATGGGTGGTGTCGACAAAGCAAAAACCCGACGCCCGAACAAAGACGAGATGGGACAGATCAAGTTGCTGATATCAGACGCCATCGACGCCGGCGCCTGCGGGATCTCGTCGCAAAACCTCGGCGATACATCCGTTCAGCGTGATTACGACGGCACGCCGAACGTCACCGACATCATGCATTTCGATGATTTCCTCGACATGGTTTCCGTCTTGAAGGACAAAGGTCGCGGGGTCGTGCAGGTACTAGGATTAACGCCCGCGCAAACCGAGCTGGTGTGCGAGGCGAGTGGTGCCAATGTGATTTACAACGTGCTTGCGCTCGAATGCGATCAGCATGGTATGAAGACGGAAGGCTCCTGGGAGGAGTTTACCGATTGGATGGAAGGCGCGAATCAACGCGGCCTTAAAGTGAGCGCGCAGGCGGTAACGACCGGCATCGATTTCACGTTCACTTTCGAAGACTGGAATCTCTATGACTTCAGCCCGCACTGGCGGGACATTTGCATGGGCACGACAGCTGAGAAGCTTGAAAAAATGCGCGACCCCGAACGTCGCGCGGCTATTCGGGCAGAGTATGACGCGGTTGCTGACTCCACGCGTGAAGAGTTCACTGCGGATCTGGATAATGACATCGCCGCCACCGCGCTGGTTCAATTCCGAACCGTTGCCGACAACACAGTCGTGATGGTGGATAACGATGAATTGGTGAAGTACGAAGGGATGACCATTCGCCAGATCGCGGCACAGGAAAACAAGCATATCTGTGACGTTATCCTGGACATCGCTGTTGCCGACGACCTTCTCACCACCTTCGCGACGCCGCCAAACAAGTACAACCCGGCGGACATTAAGAAACTGCTCAACAAACCGTACACCATTCCCGGTATTTCCGATGGTGGCGCGCATATGAAGTTTTCTGCTTTTGGTCGCTATGGCACTGAGTATCTGGTGCATTACGTACGCGAAGGGAAGATGGTTGATTTGGAATATGCCCATTGGCATCTGAGCGCTATTCCCGCGCAGTACGCGGGCATGCACGACCGTGGTGTGATTCGTGTGGGTAGTCCGGCGGACATCCTGGTTTATGATTTTGACGAGCTTGGCTGGACTGAAGCAGAGAAAACGTTTGACCTGCCGGCCGGAGATTGGCGTCGGATCACCAAAGGCATTGGTTATCGCTACACGTTAGTGAATGGTGAGGTAACCTTCGTTGATGGTGAAAGCACTGGTGCTACGCCTGGACATCTGTTGAGAAACGGGCACGCCTGAGTTCAGGCTGAACTGACAGGGATGCCGAAATCGCCCGCCCGTTTCTCGGGCGGGTATAGGTGCCCGAATGATCGCTAGCATGGCACTTGAAACGGTCAACGTCGGTGTTCGCCGGATAACTTAGACCATGACGCTGGGTCGGGCCTTTGCTCAGGGCGGCCACGACAACGACACGCAGTCTGAATTACCCAGAGAACAAACCGCCGACTTTTATCCGACCGCGTTCCCTCGATGCCCGATGCTAGGATCTGATGGATCTACAGAACGGAGGATCACATGGCCAGCTCGATCGATTTTTACTGGGACATCGGAAGTACCAACGCTTATTTCGCATTGCACCTGCTCCGTCCCCTGGCCGAACGCTACAAGGCAACCGTGCGATTCCGGCCATTCAACCTGGGCTATGTATTCCGCCATCACAACTATCGCCTGATGGAAGAACCGCCGATTAAACTGAGCAATCGTCGTCGGGATCTTGCGCGTTGGGCGGCCCGCCACAATCTACCATTCCGTTTGCCGGACGAATTTCCAATCAAAACAAGCCGCGCCTTGCGGGGCTCGCTTGTCATGCGTGAGCACGGATTGGAAGAGCAGTATCTCGATGCGTTATTCAGTGCCTATTGGGAGAACAATGACGCGACCATCGCCGACTACGCAGGCTTGCGTCGCATCGTCTCGGCATTGGCTGTGGACCCCGAGGCTTTTGAGACAGCTTGCGACAGCGCGGAGGTTAGGAACGCATTAGTGGAATCCACCAACAACGGCCTGGCAATCGGAGTGTTCGGAGTGCCAACGTTTGTCATCGATGGTGAGATGTACTGGGGTAAAGATCGGTTCGAGTTCATCGAGGCGCATTTGGCCGGGGAGCCAGCGTTACCCCCTGAAGTTGGGGGATAGTTGCGCGGCAAAGTTGAACAGTACGGCCCTTTAGACCCCGCACGGGGCAGGAGCTCGCCTGTACGGAGTAACGCGTGGGGCGACGGCTTCGCTGGCTTAACCTGTGACCAGGTGAACGCCCCGCGGGGACGGGGCGAATCCGGTATGTGGTATCGTCACGAGGCCACAGTTCAGCGGCAAAGGCACTTCGCGCCTCAGCGCAGCTCGCGGGCCCCGCTCTGATAACTAACTCTCATTGCCTATGACAATTGAAAGCCTTCATAGCCGCTCTTTGCTACTTTCTCACAGCGCTCTCTAAACTCAATTGCGCCGCCCGCGTAGAACAGAAATTGTTTTTTCTTACCTGCGACGTTAGTTCCCATGAACCAATTTCCGGTCTTCGCTTTTGTGAAGATCATGCCTTCCGTGAGTGACTCTGCGTACTCAGTCCATTCTTGTTCCGATTGCTCATTGGTGCCGATTTTCTGGTAACCATTCTGGTTCATATAATCGATGCACTCGCTGACCCAGTCTGCGACGACTTCAGCGCAACGCGTGAAGTTGCAGAAAACCGTGCCGTTAATGAGGAAGAAATTGGGAAAACCACTAGTCTGAAAAGTCATATAAGTCTTAACGCCGTCGGCCCATGCTTCCTTAAGCGATTGGTCGTTTTCACCGCGAATATTCATTCTGGTTAGTTCGCCCGTGATGGCGTCAAAACCAGTCGCATAAATGATCACATCAAGATCATAAGAGTTGTCAGTTGTTTGCACGCCGGTCGCAGTGATTTTTTCGATCGGCGCTTCTTTCAGGTTAACTAATTGCACGTTATCCTGATTGTAGACCTCGTAATAATTCGTCTCTAACGGTATGCGTTTTGACCCGAACGGATGATCAGTTGGGGTAAGCAGGTCCGCAATGGCCGGATCCTTGACGCGCTCTCTTATCTTGCCCCTGACGAACTTTGCATATTCCTCATTCGCTGCATCATCAGTCATGCTGTCCTGGAAATTACCAAACCACTTGTGGAATCCTGGCTTGGACCAAATCTCTTCATAAAAGGCCAGCCGCTCTTCCTCAGACACTTCAAAGGTATTGCGCGGATCGGCCTCTTGCATAAACGCAGCAAAGGTCCTTTTGCATCGTTCAAACGTTTCGGGATAGGTCTTCTTCAGATCTTCCTGTTCGCTATCCTCGATTTTTGAATTGCGAAGAGGGCAGGCGTAATTAGCCGTCCGTTGGAACACCGTTAGATGGCCCACCTCACCCGCGATTTCCGGTATCAGCTGTATCGCGGTCGCGCCCGTACCGATCACACCCACGCGCTTCCCTTTGAAATCTACTTTTTCATGCGGCCAGCGAGAAGTATGGAAGGACTCTCCCTTGAAATCGCTGATGCCTTCGATATCGGGCATGTGCGTCGCGGAAAGAATGCCTACTGCGGATATGAAGAACCGGCTGCACACTTTGTAACCGTCTTCGGTCTCGATTTCCCAGAGAACCTTCTCGGAATTGTAAACCGCAGATTTGACTCGGGAGTTCAGCCTGATGTGTTGCTTTAGCGAAAATTTATCTGCCATAAAGTTGAGATAGCGTTCATTCTCCGGTTGACCAGAATAGTGCTCAGACCAATTCCACTCCTCCAGAAGTTCGTCGGAAAAACTGTATTGGTAACTGATTGATTCAGAATCAAATCGTGCACCGGGATAGCGATTCCAATACCACGTTCCGCCGACTCCGCCCCCGGCCTCCAGAATCTTTGCGTTCAGATTCAGATTGAGTAGGCGATAAAGCTGGTACAGACCGGTAACGCCAGCCCCTACTACAATCGCGTCCAATACCTCGGGACTTCCTTCCTGACTCTCTGACAATGTTCTTCCCCTCTCGAAAGCAACTCTAAAAAACGTCTATTTCCCCGCGACAAGAAGATCTCGTCGGTCCGCTAACTATAGCATTTTGCTTTCCCACACTAACGCCCCGCGCACGTTTGAATTTGTACCTTGAACTACGCGATCTACGCCACCTAGCGCGTCATATTCGTGGAATCGACTTTGAAGGATGACGGCTTCCCAAAACCGAGCTCGCCCCTGGCGTTTCGCGCTCACATCTCTGAATTTAGGGTTGCCTGCAGGTAACGCTTTGTCGAGCCTGCGATAACATCGCTCGGTTCATGTCAGGTTCCTGTTTTCTGATTATCCAGACCGAGAGATAGCAAGATGAAGCTCTACACCTACGAAGAATCCGGCAATAGCTACAAAGTTCGCCTGTTGATGTCTTTTCTCAATATCGACTGCGAAAAAATCGACGTCGATCTCATGCAGGCCGTTCAACACCAACCCGAATTTCTCGCCGTTAATCCCCGTGGCGAAGTTCCGGTGCTGGTTGATGACAATCTCACGCTGCGAGATTCCGCCGCTATCCTCGTTTACCTGGCGAATAAACACGGCTGCGAACCATGGTGGTCGGAAGAGGCCGGCGAACAGGCCGCAATCATGGAATGGATGGCATTCGCGGCGAGCTGGGTGCAGTACGGCGTCTTCACTGCGCGGGCAATCGTGTCGTTCGGGATCTCAGGCAACGGTATTCCCCACGAATTCAACGAAGATATTGCGCCTTCAACGATTCGCGGGAAGCGATCGTTGGAAATTCTGGATGAGCACCTGACGTCCCGCGAGTGGCTTGCTTGCGGGCGGCCGACTATTGGAGACATTGCTGTATTTCCGTATGTGGCGCTCGCGCCGATGGGGAATTTTTCGCTCGACTCGTATCAGGCAATTGTCGGATGGCTTGAGCGCGTCAAATCTCTGCCGGGCTTTTTCCCGATTGCAGGCCTCGACGATGCTGACTACCGCAAATAATCTTTTGCCAACCTCAGTCGCCAGTTTTCGTTTTGGTGGTAGATGCGGCAAAAGAGAAATCGGAATTCCGAAGGAGGAGTAGCCGACAGTGTTATTCGCCGACGGGGTTTTGCGGGCGACGCCGGGTCGCTCGCAGAATAGTCCCGATAGGCGCGGCACTTGAGAAGTCGTCACTCGTCTATTCAGCGCTACTCGTATCAGGTCGCCGGTAGAGTTGGTGCTATGCCGAGGTCGGGCCCGAGCAGTAGCAGAGCGAAACCTTTGGGAATACATGGGTAGGCAGCGATGTGCGAAAGCGATAAGACGAGGCTTTCTGCGCGCCAGGATCTGACGAGGCAGTTTTAGGGCGCGGAATCGAGCAGAAGTTCGCTATCGCTCCGGGTCGAGAATGTTTCGCGATCGTGTTTCAGCATCCACGCGTGCGCCTCTCCCGGATTGCCGAATCGCGCTGCGCCGTAACTGGCACCATACCGATGTATCCTCAGTAATCGGTATGGCGTCTCTCGATTCGCAATTACTCCGAAAATATAATTCCGCCGTCGCCCGAAACTAAAGGGAAAGGTGCCCCGTTAATGGCCGGTCAAAATACCTCACACCCGAACCCAGCTGTCGCTTCTATCATGTCGGAGCAAGACGATTGGTTAAGCGTTTTGCAGAGACCTGGTGAGATCTCACTGACGGTTTATCTTGACCTTAAGTCTCCGCATGGATATTTGGCACTCCGACCGACACTCGAGATCGCGCGAGATTTTCGAGTTACCGTTGATTTCCACGTTTATACGCTGAGCTACGAAGCCTTCGGTCTTACAACGCGGGTCGATACTGACATGCGTCGGCGGCCACCGTCCCAGGCTGCCGACCGCAAGGCTCGCATGTACTACACAACGGCTCGTGAATACGCGGTTTTGCAGTCCTTACCTTTGCGCAGCCCGTACCGGCTTCTGGATTCAGCACTCGCCCATCGGGCATTTTATTTCGCCAAGAAGCAGAATCTGGAAGTTCCGTTCGCCATGTGGGTTTATCTCCAGGGCTGGAGTACCGGATGGCGTGAGTTTGAGCTCGAGTCCTCGGACATTCTCTGCCGCGCGTGTGCGGAAGTTGGTGTCGATACGTCGTCGTTTGATGACTACGTTGCGGATGACGGTCCGGGGCTGGTGGCCGTTCAAGCATCGATGAGCGCGGCCGAGGAATCCGGTTTCGTTGGCATCCCCCATTACGTACTTAAGGACCCGGTAACTGAGCGCACTACGGGTTTGTTCGGGCGGGAACACCTTGCGCTTATTCGTTCGAAGTTTTTGAAGGCAGGTTTGGCACGACATTCGGACGTTAGAGCCGAGTTTTCCCATGCCTGGACGCGCGCCTGAGTCACGCAATCTGTAAGAAGGTGGCCTTCAACCTCCGCCTTCAAGCGGTAGCTTTGATCTGATCAGACAAACATACGCCGCGGCACCGATTCCGGTCGCCTTTTAGTGAGCGGACGTTTGATCCTGTTACACCTTTCGATTTGTACGGCCAACGACGGACTTACACGCTCAGACGAACAGCGAGACCCTCACGGTCTAGAGGTACGATTTCCAGGCATCCAAGTCTGTCCGGCCGTTATAGCGACATTCCTCCCGAGGCTTCGATGACTTGGCCCGTGACCCATCCCGCGTCCTCGCTCGCGACGTAGAACACTGCTTTCGCGATATCGCTCGGGATGCCAACTCTCTGAAGCGGTGTCATCTGCTCAAACGCCCCCTCACCGAACGCATCGATTGCAACACCACCCATATCCGTTCTGGTCGCCCCTGGAGAAACAGCGTTGACACGGATCCCTAGAGGTCCCAACTCAATCGCGCATATCGTTGTGAGGTGATGTAGTGCAGCTTTGGTAGAGCCGTAAGCCCCCGTTCCCGGTATATGCGCACGCCCTGTCACTGAAGAAATATTGACGATTGAGCCTTTCGATTCTGCCAATAGCGGGACTGCGTCACGCATCAAGCCCGCCGGCGCAACCAAATTCGTAGCCCAGCAATCTTCGAAATCCTCGTCAGTGGAATCAACCAGATTCCCCATCCTAAGAAGACCCGCGTTATTCACCAGTGTATCGAGCCTTCCCATACGTTCCTTGGCCAGCGGCACGATACGGTTTCTCTGAGTGCTATCTGTAATGTCCGCAACGAGATGAAAGACATTTTCCGGGTACTTCTCGCAAACCTCTTTCAGCGGCGCTTCCCGTCGGCCCGTTATAAGTACGAGCATCCCTGCGGCGGCGAACGTTTCCGTGATCGCCCGGCCAATACCAGTACCGCCACCCGTGACGATAATTCCTTTTTGTTCTTTCGCGGACATCTGTATTTCTCTTATTCCAGGAGCGGGGCATGATATGCCACTGCTCTAGGATTAGTTGAAGGTAACTCGAACGACTGTAGGGGGCGCTCTTTGGTGTATCGCAGCGAGTGGCGAGCCGACGCTTCACGACCGGTCAACGGACGGCTACATTCACTCGCTATTCGTAAGTAACCGGCCAAGAGCGGAAGTACATGCCGCTGATGCTCTCGGATATGCTACGTGTTGGATTGACTAGCTGGGAATTGAAAGATGAATTGGGAAGCCCTTGGGGCGGTGAGCGAAATTGTGGGCGCGGCGGGCGTCATGATCACGCTGCTCTATCTCGCTCTTCAAATTCGGCATGCATCTAGGTTATCCGAGGCCCAGTCGCATACGACTAGCGTCAACGATCTTCTTCCTTTTCTTCAGTGGCAAATTCAAGACAAAGATTTTGCGAGAATTTATAGAGACGGGCTACTGGATTTTGAGTCACTGTCTCCGGAAGACCGAATGCAATTCAGCCAGGCGTTCTATTACTTGATGTATGCCTTTAAAGACATATGTGAAGCCAATAGTCGCGGACTTATGGATCAACCAACGTATGAGGCTTGGTACGAATATATAGGCCGAATGTTAAAAATGCCCGGTGGCCAAATATGGTGGTCCGAAGCGCAAGCAGATTGGCCCGTCATCCGCGAGCGTGTAGATAACGCCATTTTAAATGCGCGCCCTATCTCTGAGTTAATGCCCATCATTTGGGCGTCCGAAAATGCGCTTATTGATCAGACAGGAAGCGAATAAAGATACACAACCCGATGACCTGAGCGAACTCCTTGGTGGTTAGCTTTGGAGACTGTCGGGAATACGGCCCTAGCCAAAAAAGGTCTGCTTGCCGGTCAATAGCGGACGTCAGCTAGAGGGATCGAGATCGACACTATCGGCCAGGAACGGCCAAAACAACCTCCGGACTCTCTAGGTTTTTGCAATAAAGCCATTGTTGGTTCCCACGTGAGCATTCTCGACCCGAGCCAACAATACGTTACAAAACTACGGTGGGGACCGACGGGCCGAGTAATTATTCGCATGAGTGGTTGATAAACTGAATCTCATCTATATACTAGTAGGTAGTTAAATGAAGAGGCAGGCAGTACAGCGTTATGTCAGATACAAGAACCAAAATACTGGATGTTGCTGAGAAGTTAACCCAAACCAACGGTTTCAATGGTTTCAGCTACATTGATTTAGCTAACGAAATAGGGATTAAGACCTCCAGCATTCACTACCATTTCAAGCGTAAAGACGATTTAGCGGCGGCACTCGTCGAACGCGTACATGAGCAACATGCGGAGGGCTTCCGTGCTATGGAGGTCAGTAATGAGTCAATTGATGCGCGTTTGCGGGCGGTGATTGCGTATTTCCAGGACTATATTGCGAATCAGAGGTACTGCTTGTGCGGCATGATCGCAGTCGAACTTCAGTCTGTCAGCACTCGTGTTGCAAAGCTCGTGCAAGCCTATTTCAGAGATTTCCAGGCTTGGTTGAAACGCCAGTTCGAACTCGCTGGTAAGGAGGATTCCGAGCGCTTAGCCATCGGATTTCTAAGTGCTTTGGAAGGATCTCTTCTCCTCGGGCGTCTCAATGGCGATCCCGGCATAATTTCCAATGCACTCGCGGGCTATGTTTCGACGTAGCCTTTTTTTTGATGCCATTAACTATAGATATATAGATAGATGGTCTTCTTATGAAGCATCCAAAGTTACTTTTTTCTTTGGCGGTGGTGTTAACCATCGTGACCCAAAGCATCAGCGCAACTCCCAAACCCTCAACAGAAAGGAAACAAATCATGTCAACCATTGAAACCAAAGCCGACGAACAGCAAAGCTTTGAAGAATACGAAGCGGTCGCAAAAGCACTGCAACCTTATATTGAGGCCGCACGCACTGGCGACGGGAAAGTAAGCCGCTCAGCCTTCATGGACCATGCCCACATTGTGGGCTCAATAAACGGAGAGTATTACAAACCGGACGCCGACGCATTTGCCGAAATCGTCTCGCAGAGTGGTCCGTCACCAGACGTCAAGCATCTAATCGTTTGGATTGATGTTTCAGGCCCTGCCGCTGCCGCGAAAGTCGAATTCATCAATTGGGGTGGCTTTCGCTACACAGACTTCTTTGTGCTCTACCGTAAAGACGGTGAGTGGAAGATCAGTGGCAAAGTCTACAACTCTCACTCAAACAATTAGCAACTCCTAGTTACGCACAATCGGCAATCGTCGTGAGCCAAGCGCTTAGCAGCACCATCCAAATCGGTGTTGATAGCTCCGTGTCTAAATATGCGTTCGATATCAAAACGATCAAATAAGGAAACCTCATGTCCACAAATCAACCAATTTGCACCATTGTTGGGGCTGGCGAAGGCCTTGGCCGTTCGCTTGCGAAGAAATTCGCCAGCGAGGGCTTCGACATCGCCCTCATCTCTCGTTCAGAGAGCACAGCCGAACCTATCCTCGAGATGATTCAGCAAGAAAACACCAAGGTCACTGCGCGTTTTATTGCCGCCGACGTTACCGAGACAAAATCTCTGGAATCAGCGTTCAGCAAAATTCAAACAGATTGGGGTGAGGTATCAACCTTGCTGTATACCGCGCGCGGAGAATTCATCGCCTATGAGCCGCTGGATCTTCCGTACGAGGTGCTGGAGAAGATATTTCAAATCGAGGTTATGGGGCCCTTTGTGGCTGCCAAAGCGGTACTACCGAGCATGATTGAGCGCCAACAAGGGCACATTTTCTTTTCAAGTGCCACCGCTGCCTTTCGCGGTTCTGCCAAGTACCCTCACTATGCCGTGGGCAAATTTGGTATGCGCGCGCTGTCCCAAAGTCTGGCTAAAGCTTACGCCAAGGACGGAATTCATGTTGCGCACATGCGGCTCGATCTCGACCTCGACGTGCCGCTAATGCGAGACATCTACGCCAACTCTGACCATGAACCGAATCTGGTTGATCCGGACGATGTGGCTCAGGCCTTTTGGCTTACTCATCAACAACCCAAAACAGCTTGGAGTAACGAGGTCGAACTTCGCCCCTTCACCGAGGCTTGGACGTACTAGCCGCGCCAACCCAGCTAAGCGAACGTAAAGGAAGAACTACCATGATTGATTTATATACCTGGCCAACACCCAATGGATTCAAAGTCTCTGTAGCGCTCGAAGAAATGGCTTTGCCCTACACCGTAAAACCCATAGACATTGATACTGGTGAGCAAAAGCAACCGGCGTATCTTTCCATTAACCCAAATGGCCGAGTTCCAGCAATTGTCGACCGACACAACGATGATTTTGCAGTCTTCGAATCCGGGGCTATCTTAGTTTACTTGGCTGAGAAGAGCCGTAAACTCCTACCGACTGACATTAAGGGCCGCTCGCAGGTCCTTCAGTGGCTGATGTTCCAAATGGGTGGCCTCGGTCCCATGCAGGGTCAAGCGGTCACGTTCCTAAAGTACTTTCCCGAGCGAGTGCAGCCAGCGATTGACCGATACCAACAAGAAACCCTCCGGTTGTATGGTGTATTGGACCGGCACCTTGCAGCCAACGAGTTTTTGGCCGGTGAGTTTTCTATTGCTGATATTGCGAACTGGTGTTGGGTACGTATCTACCCAAATGCAGAGATAGAAATCAGTAATTTTCCGAATGTGAGTCGTTGGAATGATCAAATCCAGGCGCGTCCGGCTTCGGCAAAAGGCGTCACAGTGCCTAGCAAGATGGAACTCTCAGAAAAGCGCTTTGACTAGAGCATGTTGAGAATTCCCGCTCGCGCAACAGTATCAAATTGTCAACACAATCAGTAACTTCTAACGAAACAACCGCGAATTTTTTGCGCGAATGCGCGAGATAGAGCGGCAAGGGTTATTAAGTATGTCTTCAGTAGCTAGCACCTGGGGCTTGTACACAATCATGTTTCTTGGTGGAGTTGGTATTTCAACCATGGCGGCACTTAACAGGGCCAAAGGGGACAGATTTATTTCACGAATCCCGAACCCAATTTGGATCTAAATTCGCAACTCAAAAGAATTATTGGGTTTTTCGCTTTGGGCTTCTGGGACCCGTGAAATAAATCTGTCCCCTTTGGCTGCTTCTCTTTCTATGCGTTTGCAGCGACCTTTATCACCCCTCGCATTGGCGTTGGAAATGTGGTCGCGTTTGTTCTGCTCGGCCGGTTGTTTGCATTGGGGATAATTGGCCACTTTGGTCTGCTAGGTGCGCTACAGTTTTCCTTTACTTTGAAACGCGCACTTGGACTTGTTTTGATGGCTATCGGTGTCTTCCTGGTTCGTAAGCCAGTTTCCGAACTGTAATCAGAGGGCGCTGGTGCCGTGATCCACAAAATTCGTAATCGGATCCGTACCGCCGCTATGGGCACGAAGCGGCGGTTGTGCGATCCCGGTTAATCGGCCGTTACGAAGCGGCAGCGACATCCTAACGTTTGCAATCAAAAATCAGGACGAAGGGATTAAATTTCGCTTACCACTCAATTTTTATTCCTCCGTCCCGTTTATGAGTTTTACGCGAAGAAACCGGCTCTACGTACCAGCGGGTTCTGAACTAACTTCGCAATGCCCGAAAGAAATTCCGAATGTCAGCAGTCAGCGTCTCCGGTTCCTCCATCGGCGCGAAATGTCCGCCCGGCGACATCATTGTCCAATGTTGCAAATTGTAATATCGCTCAGCCCAACTCTTTGGCATAAAGAACGCTTCGCCTGAGTAGGCGCCCACCCCAACCGGTGCTTCAACCACCGGGTGCCGCCCATGCGACGGCTGCCACTGGTTGTGAGTGCACTCATAGTAGTAACGCGCCGTTGTTCCGTATGATTGTGTAAACCAATAAATGCTAAATCCGGTCAGCAGCTCATCCTTAGTGAACCGACTTTCGACATCACCTCCGCAATCACTCCAGGCGCGTCGTTTTTCCAGTAGCCAAGCGCACAGTCCGGCCGGCGAATCGTTCATGGCGTAAGCGATGGTCTGCGGCCGGGTTGATTGAATGGCCGAGTAGCCGCTGCCATCGAGGAAAAAACTCTGGTTCTGCGCGTACCACCCTGACTCTTCCTCCGCGAATTCCGACTCGTCCGGTAGCGTATCAATTGGCTCGTTGAACAAAGTGAGTGGGGCCATCAACAGGACGTATACGCCGATCATGTGATCGGCGTACTTATGCCCCAACTGCGCCGTGGTCAATGATCCCCAATCACCGCCGCCGGCGGCAAACTTGTCGTAGCCCAAAACATCCCGCATGAGCGAAACCCATATATCGGCACTACGCCAGAAATTGATGCCAGTGGATGTCAGCGGTGTGGAAAAACCGAAGCCGGGCACGGAGGGTACGATCACATCAAAAGAATCATTGGGATCGCCGCCATAAGCTGCCGGATCCGTCAACGGGCCAATGACTTTATGCCAATCCCAGAACGTCCACGGCCATCCGTGAGTCAAAATCAGCGGCATGGGATTCGGACCCTTACCTTTTTCGTACATAAAATGGATCGGTATCCCGTCGATGGTGGTCTTGAAGTTTGCCGCGCTGTTAATTTGCGCTTCGTGCGCGCGCCAGTCGTAATCGGTCGCCCAGTAATCCAGAAGTTCCTGCAAATATTCTGCGTTGGTACCAAATCCCCAGTCGTCGTTGGCAAATTCTGGCGCAAGACGGGTTCGCTGCAGGCGTGCGCGAAGGTCGATCAGATCCGCGTCTGGTATGTCGATCGTGAATGGTTCGTAACTCATGACAGAACCCCCTTCCGCTGGAGAATGTGAATTCGGGACAGTTTACTTAATTCGCCTTTCTGATTCCGGGTTCATGGTCGCGCCGCTCTGACGCAGTAACGTCTGCCATTCCGTACTGAGCAAGAAAGGGAGCGAGGGGATCGAATTCGTCTCGGAACGTTTGGTTTGAGGCTGGACTACTAGCCCGTACGCGCTCAATCTAATGCATGATCAGGCGCTCGAGTCCGACACTTGACCGCCCCTTCACCTCGACACTACGGTCGTCGTCGTCGTCGTCGTCGTCGTCGCCGTCGCCGTCGCGGGCAGACAAACGTCTCACGGAAGGTCGCTAATGGGCACTCTTCAGTTTATTGCGGCGAGCAACGAAACAACTATTCACGGCCGGTAGGCAGACAGTCGAATTCAATCCCGATCGGGCAGCAGCCGGCCAAAAGCGAACATACGACGCTCCTGAAAACAGCGAACTGAAGGTCCGCTTTGCCGCACGAAATATCGATAACATCGTCACATCGCGGTGCCGAGAGGTTTCTACGTTGATCTTGAATAGGCGCTTCAGGTCCAAGATATTCGAATGGAAGTTTGAATGTCGCGTGTTACTCGGCCGCGAGCGGGGCCTGTTCGGCCTTCAACATGCGATCGAAGGCGCGGCGTGCTTGGACACGCGCCTCGTCGGACTTCATGTTGAGTAATGTGCGCTCAGGATTAGCCTCAAGCGCCGACTGCTGGGCTTCCAGGAATTCCAGATCCTCCAGGAACGTGTCGGCGATCTCCTGATACAGCGTCTCGGTCGCCTGCGGTTCGTCCTGTCGGTAGCCGTTGGCCGCCGTCCAGAAGTAAAAGCAACTGTTCTCGGTTTCCGGCGTAGCCCCGTGATAAATCCGTAACGAAAAGCCGCCGGGCTGAGCGCGATTTTCTTCCGCGCCGCAGCCCACTTCAAGCGCACCCGTCCACTGGATCACACTGGCCGGCACCATGTATTCGAAATCCTGCCAGCGATCGACCGTGACGCCGTCGCCAAACCCAGCGGCGCGCACATAAGTCGGCGGCGGCGTGATGCCGAGCATCCAGCGGATGTAGTGGACACCCATGTCGGTACGCTTCACTTCCATGCGCGCATTTACCTGATCCATCCTGGAGCCGCCGCCGATTGTCTTGCGATGGATATAGGGAATGTGCGTCAGGTCCATCAGATTGTCGATCAGCAGCATGTAGTTGCATTTGATGTGATACATGCCGTGCTTGTGCGGCCAGTTCGCGTGATCGTCGTTCCACGGATAATCGACAATCGCGCTTTCGTCGGCGAGCCCGGGGTCGCCCATCCAGATCCACACGAATTCCTGCCGCTCGACCACTGGATAGCTGCGGACGCGGGCTTGTTTCGGGATCTTTGCTTGGCCTGGAATTCCCACGCACATGCCGTCGCCGCCGAAAGTCAATCCGTGATAGCCGCATCGCAGCCCTTCGGGTACCACCTCACCTAATCGCAGCGGAGTCGCCCGGTGGCAGCAGCGATCCTCCAATGCATAGACACAACCCCCGGCATCACGAAACAGCACGATCTCCTCGTTGAGAAGTGTGCGGGCGAACGGCGTGTCGCCGATCTCGTTTGACCAGGCCGCCTGATACCAGGCGTTGTGGACGAAGGGTGCGTTCGCTTGGGAACTCATGATGGGTCTCCTTGCTGGCGGATTCGCGCTCCGATCAGCAATCACAATGGTCTTGATGAAGGAATCATAAGTTATTTGCGCACACTAGATGCCCCGACCGTTCCGTCGGCGCGCCTTTCCGAACGACGGCTTATGTCAACAGCAGACGTTGGACTATTTGCGTTTCCAAGGTCCGGAGTGGGCACCTTGGAGATGGCCGAGACCTGGGACTGAGGGACAGCTTTCCTGAAAGCCATCGTAGTTCAACCGGCAGCGTCAGGCTCTGATCGGCCAAAAAGAGATGTTTCTATGCTTTGCCGACCACACCACTAACTAACGCTACCAATAAACCAAGCAACACAAATGCGCCGACTTTATGTTGTAGGTGGTCTAGATGGTCGAACTTATCCCAGTTCTTCGAATGAGCTGCATCACGCCTCTTGAACACGAGTAGAACGCAGTAAAAATTAGCAGTAATTGCTACCAGTCCCGAAACCAGCATGACGTAAAAGGACGTGCCAGTCGGAGTTGTGTTACTCCACATCCACACGCCCGTCATCAGTACAACGAGGATTGCGGGAACTTCTATAAACTTGTCAACGCGAACATGTAAGTCTGCCAAGGTCAGGTGAGCACTTCGATCGCCAGCCAATAAAGCTCGTTCGAACAACGCTTCTGTAACCACGCAGCCGAGCCAAATGGTTGCGAAGCCAAAATGCAATGCGAGAACTGTGCTCATTTATTACCTCAGGCTATGTCCAAATTATGGTATCCGAGTTTCAATGTATGAAAACGCGGTCGACTTCAGCTATGGGCACACCTCAACTAGTCGAAGCGCAATACTCAGCATCAGCTTTCCCGTTAGCAGTCGTTTTCTGGACCGTACTTTTTGTCCCTGATCGGCCAATACCGGAACTAGCGATAGAGGTGAATACTCGTCCAAATCCTCGGCAGCTTGCGCGAAACCAGTGTCTACCGTTTGGCTAGGAAACCCGTTTGGCAGAGATAGTTCCTTCGAGAAACCAGGTTTTCCCACCATCGAAGCTCTGCGTCATTGACCACTCGATACTATCTTTCTGAATATCGAAGAAGCGCACTTTCGCCATGACAGATTGATCAGGTGTCACGTTAATGATCGCATCGAAGTGTCCTTCACCATCTATGAACTGTCCACGAAACGATTCCGTACGGGTTTGCCGAAGCGAGAACATGAACCCCATTTCCCACATATTAGTCTCGGGACAAAACGTCCGCAGGGTGACGGCATAGGATACTTCCTCTCCGTCTGGTGAAAGCTCGGCAAAATCATCAAACACCATCCGCCCGTTATCTAAATGGTGCGCTCGCCATCTGGCTTTATTTTCAGACACTAGTGTCCCATCAGGTAAATAACGTCTACGGATTGCAGCCCAGTTACCTATGATGAAGTCGAACTCCTTCATTTGGGATGGCTGAGGACCCAGGGGTTCCAGAGCTACTTGAGTCTTCTCTGCTTCCGCATCTGTCATTTCATATGCTCCGATTTCATTGTGACCTTGAGGTTCACGTGCGGTCCGGCGTCGACCCAATCTCCGACGAGGCCATGAGGCAAGTTACGGATTTTTGAGCCCAAAGAAAGACCATGGCCTCGTTAGATTTATCACCTTCAAGTAAGTATAGAGAGCAATAATAGTTATTACCGCCTATATGGATTAGAGAGTGGTAGCATTCAGATATGGACAGCACCGCACTCAATGGCGTGTTACGAACGGGAACCCCTGCTGCGCCCGGTACTCTCGTGTTATTGGAAGGATTTCTTAACACGTGGTCCGGCGAGCTGGATATTGACGATTTACACACCGTGAAGTCTGCGGAAGCGTGGCTAAGAAGCGTCCCACTTTGGACGGGATCAAAGAAGCTCACATCCGAACAACATCAAAAAATCGTCAAGTTCCGCAGTGACCTGCGGTCGTGGATTTTGGATAAGGGAAATACTCAGCCACCGAATGAATTGGCCGCAGAAATTTCATTCCGAGCCGAATTTCGTTCGGAGGGCGATGTTCGTTTTTTACCGGCAGACGTAGGCTACGACGGTGTCATAGGCATGCTGATCAAGGTGATTTCGGAAAGTCAGCAGAACGGGACTTGGAACCGTTTTAAGTGCTGCGATCTGCCTACCTGCGGATGGGCGTACTTTGACTCAACGCGAAGTCGAACCAAGCGTTGGTGCTCAATGAAGACTTGCGGCTCTCGCCACAAGGCGAGGGAATATTACAAACGCAAGCGGTAGCGCGAACGGGCCGCTTGTGGGCACATAGCGGAAGTTCGTCGCCTCGTTGGGAACATCCGCTATCGTGTATCGGAGAAATAATCGGCAGTCGTCAGCGCGGACCAAGAATTGAAACCGAAGCGCGTCAGAGGAAGTCTGATTATTTACGCCGAAGCGAACTTTGCACAGCTTGCTTCTTGTGTTTTCGCTGGTCCGCACTCGAGCCAATGGGGTGGTTTCGCTTCGGCCTCTTCGTTCGCGCTGTAAGCGAGTTCGGAAAAAGCATTCCACATCGCAGGCGTGCGAGTTAACGGCGCTCAGGGTTCGTCGCGCACCGCGTATTGTTCGCGACGAACTATAAGCGGGGAAAACCAGCGACGGCCTCAATGCGTTACTCAAAATCTTGCGCAGGATTAAAACCCGCATCGTCGGCAAGTACGCCCTGACCTGGCACATAGTTGACCTCAAGGCGAATACCGTCCGGGTCTTCGAAAAGTACGTAGTAGTAGCCCGGAGCCCAAGGGCCCTCGCTGGCGCCGACAACGATGTGGGCTTTCATTTCGCGAAGTAGCACATCCACTTTATCCACCTCTTCGCGGGAGCGCGCGCGCAAACAAATATGGTGTAGTCCGACACGGCCCTGAACAAAGCGCTCATCGGCGAACTCCGGTTTACATGGTTGAATGCCCACCGCAGTTCTCGCACCGACGAAATAGCACAAGTCGTCGCCATCGAAGACATTATCCATGCCCATTGCAGGCATGAGGCGGGAATAGAACGCTTTGGCTCGGTCGAACTGGCTGACAGTGAGCACGACGTGGGCCATACCATTCATGTTGATCATCGAAACTTCCTCGGTTTTGCGCATTGGGGGGGCTTAGCCGACTACCAGACCATAACAAAACGGAGATGGCAGGTTTTTCATGTAACCACGGCGGGTCACTTAAACCCATGCGCGGCTCCCACACCGCGAATATGCGAACACAGATTCACGCACAAAAACCACCTGTATCCAATCGTGCGGTCTATCTCCGCAAGGTGTTGCGCTGCGCGTCCGCCACCTCGACCTCACTCGGGTCGTTCGTTATGGTGCGCCGGCTTATGCTCGCGGGTCGATACGCTAGGTCGATCAAGCCGGTTTTGATAGAGTTTATCGTCGCCACAGCGAAATCACCGAACAATATTCGGTGGCGGGACGACCTGTGCGATTATCGGAACATCTCGCTGAATCAGGTCGCACTTTTAACTCAGTCGCTCGCCAATAGAGCAACCAAATGCAAAGGAGGCATCTTTGATGTCAACAGAACTCGCTGCGATAGAACAGACCCTGGCTGCGTACTGTCATCGCGTCGATCGCGGTACGGCGGATGAAGTCGCAGAATTATTTGCTCAAGACGCCGTGTTGATGCCGTACTACGACGGCAAGTACGACGTACACGGGCGTGAGGGTGTGCGTGGTTGGTACGCGTTCTACCATCAAAAGATGGGTGAGAATGTAAAGGACCTCAAGCATTTGATCTGCGCCGCATCGATCGATATTGATGGTGATGCGGCAAGCTCGGTTTGTTACTTAACCGCATACTTCACGATGAAAGCAGATAACGTCGTCTATCAAGCCCAAGGCACCTACTTCGATACTTTCGTCCGTGCCGACTCGGCTTGGCTGTTTCAAACTCGCCGTATTGAGGTCGAATACATCACGCGCATGGGGGACGTGATCGAAAGCATGGAACCGATGGGGTTTTCGGGCGCGACGAAATAGGCGCATCTATCGAGAGAGAGGTATCACGGGCAGAGCACTGGCAGTTGAACTGCCGATTTTGAATCAATGGCTGGTGGCATCACTTTCGAAGATGTCGCCGCCCTTTTGGCGCCGCAGGTACCCTAGTTGGTTTCGGGATACCTCGCTGTTCCGGCACTCCCGGAAACTTCTTTCCCGGCGTGGTTCCGGTCCAGAGTTACCCGCCCAACCGGGCGAGCCGTCCGGCGACGTGCGCTAGTGGCACTTATGGGCGGGGTTCAGCTTCTGCGATATCGCGCGCGGCGTTTTCAGCTATTCTGCGTTGACACGCGCAACAACCATCACGTGGGTCCGCGCGGCGTAGACCGGAGAGATTCAGATGACCATGCCACTCATGTTTTCAGCGTTCGTCATGAACACGGCCTCGCATATCCTGCACGGCGCGTGGCGCCGACCAGACGCCCGGCAGGTCGATTTCAACTCGCTTGATGTCTGGGTTGATCTGGTTAGAACGCTCGAAGACGAGTTCTTCGATGTGATTTTTTTCGCCGACGTGCACGGCGTTTACGGTCCACGCGGCGGATCTTTCGCCAAGCATGTTGAATCCGGTTTGCAGATCCCGAGTAACGATCCGTCGGTGATTCTGTCCGCACTCGCCAGTCATACCGAGCACCTCGGTCTGGCGATCACGAGCAGTATCGTGCAGGAGCAACCGTTCAACTTCGCGCGCAAGATGTCGACACTTGATCATGCGACCAAAGGACGGATCGCCTGGAATATTGTGACGAACGGTCTGCCTAACGGTGCGCGAAATTTCGGCTACGACAATCTGCCTGCGCACGAACTGCGTTATGACATGGCTGAGGAATATGTCGACGTCGTCTATAAATTGTGGGAGGGCTCTTGGGACGACGGCGCGTTGTTGCAGGATAGAGACAGTGGGCAGCACAGCGATCCGGACCGCGTACACCGCATCAATCATGCCGGTAAGTATTACAACGTGGAAGGCCCACACCTCGTTTCGCCTTCGCCGCAACGTACACCTTTACTCTTCCAGGCGGGTTCGTCGTCGACAGGTATGTCATTCGCGGCGGCCCACGCTGAGGCAGTGTTTCTGGTGGCACCTTCAATGGCAATTGCCCAAACTGTTATCGATAACATTCATCGACTCATGGCTGAGCGTGGCCGCGCGCCGAGCGATATCCGGTTCTTCCAGGGTCTGTCGTTTGTGATCGGCAGTACCGAAGAAGAAGTCGCACGCAAAGACCGCGAACTCGACGATTACATCGACGAGGAGACCATGGTGGCGCACTTGGGCGGCATCATGGATATCGAGATTGACGGTGTGGAGATGGACGCGCCGATCAGCGAACTTGAGACTGAGGGTTCGAAGAGCCTCCTCGATTGGGTTCGCGCTGCAGTCACTGACCGCGAACCTGTGGTACGGGACATCGGCAAACTTACCGGGCGTTCGAGTCGCGTGTCGGGCACCCCGGAACAAATAGCGGATCACCTTGCGGCTTGGCAAGGAATCGGGGTCGACGGTATCAATCTCGTCAACTCGACGATCCCGGGAAGCTATACGGAATTCATCGAGCACGTAATGCCTGTGCTTCAGGCGCGCGGCCTGGCTCGCACCGAGTACGCGCCAGGCACGCTCCGGCAGAAAGTGTTCGGACGCGACTCTTTACCCGGCACCCATCCTGCCGCCCGTTGGCGTGGTGCGTTCAGGGGATAAAGGACAGGGGTTGTTGTTCTACTGAGACCTTCGCTGAGCCAATCAACGCAGAAGACCACCGGCCGCTTTTCTCTGTGCTCTGAATTAGCGCTGGAGGGCGAATGGTTCCTGTAGTCGCAGCAGATGCTGCACGTGCAGTGGCCTCAACGATCTAATTCCTCAAAGTGCGTCTTCCACCGCGCGCCGTTCCGCAAGGAATTTCGATCTCGGCATTGGCGACCAGCGCGCGTTTACTATCCCGTATGCAACTACGCCCGATCGACCCACGGCAGCGGCCGGGTCCCAAGACGGTCCCGCAACGTTGGACCCTCGAACGCCTTGCGGAAGCGACCGCGGCGCTGAAGTTCAGCGAGCACAGGCGCAAGTTCGTCGATCGAACCGGGCATGTGTACAGTGGAGAACATAAATCCATCCGCGCCCTCTGCGTCGATAATTTGTTCCATCTGATCGGCGACCTGGTCGACCGTGCCGACGACTTTCGGAACGATCGACTGGGCGTTAGCAATGCACAGGTCGCGTACAGTTGGCTCTTCGACGTGCGGGTAGGCGTAGAGGTGGGGCGTTTTGCTCGCCGCGTCGGCCGAGCTTGCCATGGTCAGTTCGAATATCGACTGTATACCTGCGAACTCCTTGGCGTCGAGATCGGACAGTTTTGTGTCGAAAGGGACTTGTGCGAAATTCCATGAGGCGTATCCCGAACACCATGCGAGGCCGGCTTCGGCCGTAGCAAGCTCAATTAATTTCTCATATTTTTCCTGCGCAGCGGCTTCTGAGACACCGACGATGGGGAATATACCTGTCAGAATCGCGAGATCCGATTCGCGCCGGCCTTCGTTAGCTACGCGGTCTTTAACATCGCGATAGTAGCTCTGCATGGCGGGCAGATCCGGGCTGATGGTAAACACGCCTTCGGCGTGCCGGGCTGCGAATTGTCGGCCGCGCGGAGATTGGCCAGCCTGAAAGATCACCGGGATCTCCTGAGGCGAGCGCGGTAGCTGCAACGGACCGCGACACTGAAAGTATTCCCCTTGGAAATTGATCTCGTGGACCTTGTCGGGATCGGCGAACATGGGTAGCGCGGCGTCGCGAACCAGTGCATCCGGATCCCAGCTTTGCCAAAGCTGATAGCAGACCTGCATGAATTCCTCGGCCCGCTCGTAGCGAGCGTCATGCTCGCGCAGTTCGATCCCAAGGTTGTCCGCGAGGCCACCAGGATTAAGCCCGGTGACGATGTTAAATCCGACCCGCCCCTTTGAGAGATGGTCCATGGTCGACGCCATCCGTGCAAACGTCCACGGGTTCAGTTCTTCCGTGTTGACGGTCGCGACAGAAGCAAGCTCCGGCGCCATCATGGTTACTGCCGTGACGAAGGTCGGGGCGAAGAACTCAATGGTCTGGCTGCCGTAGCGCAGCGAGGTCGCAGGACTGTTTTCGTTGCTGTTGTAAATGGCACCGCCATCGCCGACAAAGAACGCATCGACCTTCATTGCCTCGAGGGTGCGCGCAACGCGTGCCCAGACATCCGGTTCGAGCGGATTGTAGATGCCACCAAGCATTTCCTGGGGATGGCGCCATCCATCGGGATAATGATGCACAAAAGGTGGGAAGGTGAAGAGCGTGAAGTGCATCTGTTTCTTTGAATTCGCTGGCGCCATGGAGTCTTCCTACTGAACGGCTTGATTGGGTCTGCGGGTCACCGGGGGGGTGCTGTCGACTGTCCCGCAGGCTTGATTGAATCTATCTAAGGTCCGACTTCCGAGCTTCCACGCAGACGTAAAGTGTCCGTGGGAAATGAGCATTTCGGAAGGTCGCGTATAAGTTAGTCGGTAGGTGGTCCTGTGGCAACTCTTGGCAAGCGCAGGCGAGCCCTGGCATGGCCCGAACTCAGCCTGATTTCGATAGGCCATCAGGATACTGAATATTCCTCAATCCGTTCCAACCTTGACGGGCTTGGTCCATCGTTGCGTTGATCGTGTAGCAGTCCAAGTGCTTTGAAGCAACATCGACTCTAAGCAAATCTTTCCCCCAGTTCATCTTGACGGCCTCGCGGTAGGTGAAAAGCGAATCCTCAAACCTCTCATCGAGGCAAAGTTTACCCGAGTCCACAATCACCCATGCCTGCTCTGCCTCAACCCACATCAGGTTCTTCCGATTAAGGTCGATGATATGAGCGTTCTTACCAGCGATATCGAACAACAGATCACTTAAGGCTCCGACTGGCGGCAGGTTCGGAGCAAAGCGTGCCTTTCCACCCAATCCTGTGCCCACTGATCGCCTCTAGCGCCATCGATAAATTCCCTGATGACGAAATCTTTTCCATGCTCAACGAGCTTCGCATCGCGCAGATTCAGCGTCCGATACCCTTCGGCTTTGTCCAATTCTCGAGAGCAGGAGTCAAGCGTATCTTCAGCACGATTCCTGGCGACCTTTAAGGCGAATGATTTGATATAGGTTCTTCTCTTGACGCGATAGACATCCCCCTTCTGCCGGAGTCAATACAATCTTCAACGGTCTATTCCCCGGCAAACCGGAGGCGTCGCTCTGACGGGGAATGATTCGTGGCTGACATTAGTGATTGCGTTTCATTAGTAAGAGAAAGTTATTCTTCAACGGGGCGCGTTTGCGTCAGCGTCAAGCGTCGCGAGTCGTAATAGATTCCAGGGCTCATCGAGTACCCGTGATAACGTCTACCGGAACGCCAGTGCGGGGTTTGATTTCACAATGGCCTTGTTTGGCGTTGATCTGCTCGAGATAGGCCACCATCGGTTTGTTGTGGCTGCGCATGGCGATGCATAAAGGGGTTTCCCCTGCGGCACTCAACACATTGATATCCACACCTGCGTCAACCAACACTCGCATGCTGTCGGTGCCTTCCCAGCGGGTCTTCGCGGCATGATGGACAACGGTCCAGCCGTCGTTATCCAACGCATACAGGTCCGCGCCATGCTCAATAGCTTGCTTGACGAGTTCCTGGTGAGCGTTCTTTAGTGCCACGACGATCAACGACGTGCCTTGGTCGTTTTTGCTGTTCGGATCGGCGCCAAGTTCGAGCAATAGGCCGGGCAAATATTTTTTTCTTTCTTCCAGAGTGTAGAACGCATGTACCAGTGGTTCACCCCGATAGTCGCCATTGACATCCAGGCCCAGGGCGGCAAAACGGCGGATGTTGTCCACGTGAGACCCTCTCAGCGCAGCGGCCAGTGCGTTACGACCTTTATCATCAGCCCGAGCCGGGTCTGCGCCGTGTTCCAGAAGTAGCTCGGTGACGCCATCCCGTTCGGGTTTCATGGCCGAAAACTGCAAATGAAATCCGCCATTCGCGTCGGCCCCTCGGCTCAGCAATTTCTCTACCAGTGCCGCCTGGTTTTGTTCGACTGCCCGTCGCAGATGTGGCGTTGCGATGATGCCGGCGCTGAGGCATAAGTCGATCCAGGTTTCATCGTTTGCCTTTATTGCTGCACCGAGCGTCGATTCGTTATCCCGTGCTTCTTCTGTGGTGAGGGTGTGGCCCGCGGCCAGGATCATTTTCGCCACTTCAAAACGTTGCTGGCGAAGTGCAGTTTCCAGTGCTGGACAGTCGCCCGTCACGACAGTCGTCGGTGTCACGAGGCGCTCGACTAGCGGTCGGTGAGCTGGTTCTACATCGTTCGGCGCCATGCGCGCGAGCAAAGCACAAAACGCCGTAGTGCCTGAGGCGTCAGCCAGGTTGGGATCGGCGCCGGCATCGGCCAGCAGCTTCGCTGCATCAAATTGCCTGCTGACCACTGCGCGATGAAATGGCGACGACCCACTATGACTCTTAAGATTGGGGTCGGCGCCAGCGGCGAGCAGTGCCGCAGTAAGTGTGGTGTCGGTACCGGCTGCGCGCAGTAACGCCGTATCACCGTCGGGTCGCAGTCGGTTGACGTCCGCTCCGGCCTGAACTAATCGCGCTACCCGCTTCGGATCAGCTTCGCGTTGCTCGACCAATCGAACCAATTCGCGGTCCGCCGGGTGCAGTTGTTCGAGATACTCGAGCTCAGCCAACTCCGCGACTTCCTCTGTGACGCCAAACCAATGAAGGTTAACGCCGGCAACAATCATCAAGTAGACGAAAATGGCTGAGGCAACTCCGCGCCGCTTTTGTATCAGCGCCAGAATCACGCTGGCCGACCCTGCCATCGCGTGAACCAATACCATCAGGTACCACGGCAAGATCAGGATCAGCGATTCCATCCCGGAGGTGCCAACTACTGCGATGCTGGCCAGCAAGATTCCCATGCTCAGGAGCACGAGGATAAAAAGGCCTTTCACCATATCGTGAGCGAAGTTCACTGAAAGCGAGTTCCTGATTAGTTGTCAGGCACCAAGCCTATCCAATCAGGCAGCTGAGTACGATGATGAGTGCCATGTTTTCAGGTGCTATTGCGGTTCGTCTACTGCGCGCAGAACGTCCCCCCCCCCCGCGGCGTTGGTGTTTTTGTATGGGCCAACGCGAATCCCGGAAAATTGATAGCGTAAAATACGTCGGCCGCTGTTCCGCCGCGGCGTAGCGATACCTCAGCAGACAACGGATCACCGCAATCCCGGCACGGTCAGATTCACAGCCCGTGCGGGATGAATGGTTACGCGTTGTTTCTGTTAGCGCGCCACAGCATTTAATGAGGACGTTCACTATCGAGATCTGGATCCCGATTACTTTAGTCGCAGCGTTCCTGCAGAACCTGCGCTCGCTGTTGCAGCGTCGCTTAACCGGCGAACTGTCGGTCAACGGCGCCGCTTACGTGCGGTTTTGCTACGCGGTTCCTTTCGCGTGGTTGTATATGCTGGTGTTGTGGCAAGGCGAGCCGCGGGGTTTTAACGTCGCGTTCTTTGGCTACGCCTTAACGGGAGGTCTTGCCCAGATTATTGCTACTTCGGCGTTGCTCGCGTCGTTTACTCAAGGAAAGTTCGCCGTCGGCACGGCGTTCTCCAAGACAGAGACTGCCCAAGCTGCCATGTTCGGGTTGCTCGTCCTCGGGGACGCCATCGACGTTTGGGGCGTCGGTGGGATTGGCGTCAGTCTTCTTGGTGTGTTCCTGCTATCCGGCCACTATCGCAGTGATGAGCTTTTCAGGCCGAGCCGAGTCATGTTGATGGGAATCGTCGCGGGCGCCGGGTTCGCGGCCTCTGCAGTGTGCTTTCGCGGCGCCAGTCTCTCGTTGGACGTCGGCACGGTGGTAGAGCGTGCCAGCCTTACTGTGGTGACGACCGTTACGCTGCAGACGCTGATCATGGGTACATTTCTGCACTTTCGCGAACCGGGCCAGTTGCAACGCGTTGCCAGAAGTTGGCGAGCAGCGGTGTGGATTGGGGCAATTGGTGCGGTCGCGTCAGTAGGTTGGTTCACCGCAATGACGCTGACCAACGCCGCGGTCGTGCGCGCGGTCGGACAAGTGGAACTGCTTTTTGCGGTACTGACGTCGGTGCTGTTTTTCGGTGAGCATCTTGGCCCGCGCGAGCTACTTGGTATCGCGCTCCTGGTGGCCGGCATACTACTGCTGATTTAGCGCACCGGGACGGAACAGGAAAACGTGGTCTGTCCCCGACTTCTACGTCGGGGAGCTATCCACAAACTGAAGCTAATCAGCGGCGCTTTACGCGTTTGTCGAGGATGACTTACGCGCTTACCGTCATCCCGCCGAGCCGTTCGCGAACAATAGCGTTGGCTTCGCTCATGATGCGATCGATGAGTTCCTGACAGCTGGGGACATCGTGGATTAATCCGGCGACCATACCGCACGACCAGACACCGGCGTCCATATCGCCGTCTTGCATCACTTTCGGATAAACACCGCCCGCAACTTCGTCGAGAATGTCTTCGAACTTGATCTCGCCGCCAAGTTTTTTCTCTTTCTCCAGGAGACGCTCGGTTGCGGCGTTGACCAAGACCCGTTCAGTATTACGCAGAGGCCGCATGACGAGGCGGGTATCGAGTTCAGTGGCCGCAATCAGCGCCTGCTTAACATTCTCATGGACTGGCGCTTCGCGCGTGGCGATAAAACGCGTGCCCATATTGATACCTTCAGCCCCCATCGCAAGTGCGCCGACCAGCGATCGGCCGTCGGCCATGCCGCCCGAGGCCACGAAGGGAATTTCGAGTTCATCTGCCGCCCGCGGCAGTAATATGAAGTTAGGTATGTCGTCTTCGCCTGGATGTCCGCCGCACTCGAAGCCATCGACGGAAACTGCGTCGCAACCAATCGATTGTGCCTTGAGCGAATGTCGTACTGAGGTGCATTTGTGGATGACCTTGATGCCGGCATCGTGAAGTGCAGGCAGCACCTGTTGCGGGTTTCTACCGGCCGTTTCTACAATCTTCACGCCGCCATCGATAATCGCTTTCACATACGCCGGATAGTCAGGCGTTGATAACGAGGGCAGAAAAGTCAGATTGACCGCGAACGGTTTGTCGGTGAGGTCATGACAGCGCGCGATCTCGTCGGCGAGTTTCGCCGCACTGGGTTGGGTCAGACCGGTAATCGTGCCCAGTCCGCCTGCATTTGAAACCGCCGCGGCCAGCTCAGCGAAACCAACGTAGTGCATCCCGCCCTGGATAATCGGATGTTCGATACCGAATAGATCTGTAATGCGCGTTTTCATTCCATGGTGTCCTTCGTTTGAATCGTAGCGACATTGCGCTGTGGTTTAGGTGAACCGCTCAGTATGACCGATAGGGACGGCACCACGTTTTCCCTACAGAAGTTTGTCGACGTACCGAGTTCGTTTAGCCTTTTTTTCCTGTAATGGACTTAAAAATGGGCCTGGCGCTATTTCGTGACCAATCTGCTGAGACCACTGTCATCGGCAGCCATGTCAGCTTCCAGCTGTTTAAAATCAACGGCGTGAGGCACGGCAATGCCACGTTGGCAGGCCGGTCGCGCTTCGAGCCTTTCCATCCACGCATTTAAATGCTCAAGGCCTGCGACGCTCGTGCCACCCCAGAAGTGAATTCGTACCCAACACCAATTCGCAATATCGGCGAGGGAATACTCGTCGCACAAGTAGTCGCGACCGTCGAGTTGGCGATCGAGTACTTCGTACAGCCGCCGACATTCATTATGGTAGCGCTCGATCGCCGCCGGAATCTTTTCCGGAAAGTAGCGATAGAACACATTTGACTGACCCATCATCGGACCGATTCCAGCCATCTGGAACATTAGCCACTGGACGACGCGTGATTCACCTTGCTCGTCACTCGGGATTAATTTGCCGCATTTTTTAGCTAAGTAAAGCATGATCGCGCCCGATTCAAAGACGGCGAAATCGTTGTTATCGCGATCGACGATGACAGGAATGCGGCCGTTCGGGCACAGCTTCACGAACCAGTCTTCTTTCTGTGCACCGCTCATGATGTCGACGCGATGAGTCGTGTATTCGATGCCAAGCTCTTCCAGTACAACGGAAGCCTTCCAGCCGTTCGGGGTCGCGTCGGTATAAAGATCAATCATTGTCAGGTTCACCCCTTCTAGGATGGATAGGCTTTAAGCAAGGCGTCAAATTGCTGACACCGGCGACTGAGTTCAAAGATGCTTGGCGACATGCAGGCTATTTCCAGCTGCGATGCACTGCAATGTTTCCGTCGAGTTGCTCCGACGGTGTAGAGACGGTTTCCCCCAAGTGCGTTGAACGCACATTCGGGTATTAAATTACTAAACGCCTGGTTAGTATTTCACGCAATATCGCTAATACCTAGTATCCGACGGGATACCATCGACCGCACGACATGGGCAGACACAAAACATGCGACCGGGAAAACGTAACGCGTGAAGCTATGGAGCTGTTTTGGGACCAGGGTTAGTCAGCGACCCCGACCAAAGCGCTGGCCGACCAGATGAACATTAATTTCTATAGTCTGTTCTCCGAAATCGAATGGAAGCAGGTGGTGTTTGAGGCCACGCTCGAACTCTACCGGCGCGAGGCGGCGGACGAAATATTCAGGGCACTTGATGAACCGACGGCTGGGATCGGGGAAATCACCGCTCTATTCGATATCTACGTCGCCAATGCGAGCCAGCAGCGCGCTAAATTCGGTTGTTCTGCGTGCAATACTGCGACGGAAAGGGCTAGCCATGACGCGGCGACTCACGATCGCCCATGTCGATTCCCTGGCAGATGCAGCGCGTGCGGCACGTCAGGATCTGCCGCGGGTAATCGTCTGATGGCCAGCGCGTTCTAAGTTTCACATCATCTTATTTGAAACTAGCTCATAAGAAGGACAGTCAAATATGTATCGAAACTCAGGCAAGCAACATGACAAGCCATTGCTGTGGGGCGCGCCCGGCTCATTGTGGACTGGCCGTACCCGCGCCTACTTCATTAAAAAGGGCATCGATTATCAGGAGATCTTTCCTTCCCATGCTCGATTCATGACAGAAATTGTGCCTCTGGTGGGTTATTTCGCGATTCCTGTTACTGAGCTGGAGGACGGCACGCTGATCCAGGACGGCACCGATACGATGGTGCACATGGAGCAGCGTTTTCCGGAACGGCCGATGATCCCAAGTTCACCAGTACAGCAAGGCGTCGCCTGGTTAATTGAGTTTTTTGGTTGTGATCTGTTTTTTATTCCGGCGATGCACTATCGCTGGAACTTTCCTGAGCAGCAGGATTTTCTGGACGCAGAATTCGCACGCTCGATTTCACCTTCGAAGGACCCGCAGGAGCAAAAGGCAGCTGTCGCGCCGATCCGCGAATTCTTCGCCGGATTTCCTGCTTCGATGGGCGTCAACGAAAACACCATCCCAGCTATCGAAGCTTCGCACATCGAGTGCCTCGAAATTTTGAACCAGCATTTTCTTCACCACCCTTACTTGTTGGGCGGGCATCCCAGCCTCGCCGACTTCGGTCTAATTGGCCCGCTGTTTGCCCACCTCGGGCGCGACCCGGTTCCGGCGAGTTTAATGAAGAATATTGCGCCACATGTCTATCGCTGGACTGAGCGCATGTTTGAAGTGAATTTAAAGGACGGTGAGTTTATGGACGATGACTATGAATTTCCTCCCGATGACGCGCTTCCTGAAACCCTCATTCCGTTTATCGAGTATTTGTTCCGCGATTGTGGCCCCCAGGTTCAGGGCATGCTCGATACGTTCAACGATTGGGTCGCATGCGAACCTGAGCGCCTAGCGGGAAGCTTGGTCCAGACTGACCCCACGGCACCACCCGGCGCACATCCGCAACTCGGAAATTTCGATTTCGAGCTTCGTGGCGTCGCGCTTCATTCGCAGGCTTTCAGCAACGTTGTGCACCATTTCCAGCGCGTTGTTGATGTCATCGACGCGCTGGATGAGAACGGCAAGGCCGCTTTCAACAGCTTGCTGGAACATACCGGCGGCGCATCGCTGATGTCGACGAAACTGACGCGCCGCATAAAAACCGAGAACTATTGCTTCATGCTGGAATAGGGGGTGCTGCAGAGGGGGGCGTTCGGCAGATTACGATCGAATTACGCGGCGCGCCGTTCCATCGTCAAACATTCGCTAGCGTGATTTATTGTGTTCAGCGCGCCTCGGATGAGATCAGCATGCTGAGTGGGGCGGGGCGAGATCGTCTCGACGAGATGGGTGGCACTGGCATCGCGAACGCCCAATTACGCCGCCGTGTTCGTATCGAAAACGATCAACACAGCGCGAAGTGATGCGTACGAGGTAAATTGAGGGCACGAATAGCGGGCAGTTCTCCGCACGCTTCTGATTCTCTCCACCGAGGTAAGTTATGGTTCTAAGCATCGACGAGATACTCGCGTTTTACCTTGGCGGATCAGCCGATGACGCCGACGTGATGCGCGCGTGCGTTGAACGCTGGTTTAACGTTGACCGAAAACTCGATGAATTGGTGGAATCTCAATATGGTCAAGCGATCGATGCTGCGCTTGGCGGCGCCTTTGACCATTGGCAGGAAAGCGCGGAAGGTGCGCTGGCGTTGATCTTGCTGCTTGATCAGCTGCCGCGGAATGCCTATCGCGGATCTTCAAAGGCATTTGCGGGTGATGAACGCGCGTGTGCGGCGGCGCTACTCGCCCATGACCTTTCGTATCCTGAATCAGTTCCGTTATTCGCTCGCGTATTTTTCATGATGCCGTTCGAGCACGCCGAAGACCTGGGACTTCAACGGCGATATGTTGCGGGATGCGAGGCAATTCATGCGCAGGCCCCGCGTCCATTCCTAACGCTCACCGCAGATATTGTAGAGACTGGCAAACAGCACTGCGCCGTGATTAGCCGCTTCGGCCGCTTCCCGCATCGCAATGCGTTACTTGGGCGGCAGAGTACGGACAAGGAGCATGCCTGGCTTGCCGACAACCGTCACGCGTGGGGACAAGGCGCGGCGGATCTTGAAGCCGAATAGGTGATAGAACAGCCGTCGGCAGTGAGAGCGGACCGGAGTGAACAGGGCTATACGGGTGCGCGGGGAGAAAAATACCCGACCGGGGGAATCACAGGAGGGGAATTACAGGACGCGCATGAACCCTAATGATAAGAACGTCCCTCACTCACTCGGTATATTGCCCGGGGTCTAGTTTGAGGGTGCCCCGGATTGTTCCCGGAATGTTTTTGCGAGCCAGTCGGAAGACGCAGCTGTGTCTATGGCGTACTCCTTCAAGCCCACAGAATCGAGTGGACCATAGGTGTTGAGCGCAATCACATAGTCGGTGAGCCTCTCTATCTCTACTGCGGGTAAGCTCGAAAAGCGCGGCATCGATATCGCCTGGCGTTCAAGGAAAAACCGCGCAAAGAAGCCGACCAAGGGGCGCTCGGTCAGGGCTCGTGAACTACCCGTCATGATCCATTCGCGCACTGCGTTGCGGTCGCCACCGTTGGTTAGGGCGCGGAAATCGCTGCCGAAATACCCGGGAATGTAACCTTTAAGTGCCCCCGCGTTTACGAGACCACCCTGCCCGAGTTCCCCATGGCAACGGAAGCAGTTGCGTTCTCGAGCCAGCCTCTCACCGTGCAACAATTCGTTCTGTGGTGCCACTTGCAGTCGTTGCTCCAAATTATGTTTGAGTCGGGCGGCGATCCAAAACGCTGAAACGTCTGCGCACGCAGCACCGTCCGGCAAATCCTCACACAGCGGAGCGGAGCCGGATAGCTCATCCCGACATTGCGGATCGGCACATCGCCGAGCAGCGGCGATGGTTGCACCGCGTCCAACGGGCGACGACTCAGGGGAGAGGAGGGCGCGCGGAACGGTGAGCGCGGCGGATATCAACACGATCGCCAAGCCCCAGATCGTTGAGCGCTTCCGGCGCACAGGTCACCGGCGATACTGACTAAAGACGAAGTTTGTGCCCCGGGCGCTGGTGTGGCACGCGTGGCAAGCTACCGCGACGTCTTGATCGAGGCGCTCAGTGGCACTGTCGCCGACAAAGGTCTCGTAGCCCCAACCACCGGTATTGACGTACTGGCTGCGGTCAAAATGCATAACGTCTATTCGCTTGCGATCTTGTTCGGCGAGGATGTTATCGGAGACCGTGTAATCCAGAAGATCAAATACAAATATCGCGCCATCGACGTAGCGTCCGGCTTCTAGTCCGTGCATCGCCAACGGATTGGCATAGACATGATGAATGCCCCCGAACGGGTCTTCGAGCGGATGACCGGGTTGTATGACCATAGTTTTGACATGCTGCCAGGAACGATAGTCGGCGGGATAGCTAACTTTCGTTTCGTCTGTTGCGCCAATGCGAAGCGTGAACATCAGTAGCAACAAGATTACGGATGCTGATTGAGCGTTTCGAAGCTTGCTGTACTGTTTCATCTTTCGCCCCTGGTGTAACTTGCTACTCCGGCTTCAGATTCGGATAGCCCTGGATGTAGATCCAATCCTGCGATCGAGCGGGAATATGGCAAGCGATGCATTCGGCTTTGTAGTCAGACGTAACCGTCTTCTCTGGTGCGTCTGCATTGATCAGCACCCAACCCCAGCCATCACCCCACAACGGGTTATCGGGGAATCGGTTTTCTCGATCTTTGACCATGATGAACCACCCCTCTACTTCCACACCCCAGCTCACGTTCCTGTGGTCATTGCACTCGTCGCCGTTTTTATCAGTTCTTTCACGATGACCGTGCCGTCGGGAAATTGACCAGTTTTTCGGTACTGCGTGACCGCGTCTGGTTGGATGTAGACGTTGTGCAAGGCAGCGACCGTCGACAGTTCTTTGCCTGCAATCGACCAAGTACCCAAAAACTCCCACCGGCGCTGTAAATCGCCGGGTAGAGAAATGTTGCCGTGCGTGTCGACCAGCGTTCCGTACGTGTCCGAGTAACTGGGTTCGGCATTCACACTGGATGCGACGGCTAACATGACGATTGCGAGCAAGATGCGCATGGCCTAAGGCTTCCCGCCAATCCCAGCTGCGGCTTCACCCGCACCCTTGGCGGCCTTCAGTATCGAGTAATACTGCGTGAACACCATGTCTTCGGCTGCTGCCGCGGTATGACACGCCGCGCACGCTGCGGGCGGCATCGCCGGTACGGCATCCGCGTACGGTTCATCGTGATGGCCAAAGGTGTAATAGGCCCAACCGCCAGTTTCATTCGGGTAGCGTGCAGAGTCCTTGTGCGCAATCTCGAAGCCCTGCATCTCGCCGTTAAAGAATCCGACGCCGCTGGTTGCCGCGGTATCTCCGACTAGGCTCAACTCCTTGGCGAACATAGTTCCTTCGCGGAACGTCCCGGTCTTCTTGTAGTGCGTCCAACTTTCCGGATCGATGTAGACGGTATGGAACTCGGGGAACGGTGCGGCACCGGCATTCAGAGAATTGGGTGTCAGGGGGCTACCAACGAAAATCCATTCGCGCCATCCCGAAGGGCGGATTAATTCGCCCTTCGCAGTGAATTCTGCAGTGTATTTCTGACCTTCCGCGGCCGCTGGAACCGTGAATAAAGTTGCCGCGAAGGTGATAAACAACATCAAGCCGTAAGGCGGTATCGTTCGAATATTCATGTCGTGCTCCTGTTTATTCTGCAATATCGGATTGCGCAATTTCCGTCCGACTGTTAGCTTCATTCGAGCGAATCCAGACACTATCGAGCGCGCGATCAGAGCGCCAATACATTTTTCCTATAGGGTGTTAGGCACAACCTATGCATCTGCACCAACTCAAATACTTTGTTGCGGTGGTCGATACCGGAAGCGTGACCGGGGCGGCTGAGCGATGCTTTATCTCTCAACCTTCGCTCAGCCAGCAGCTACATAAACTCGAAGACAGTGTTGGCAAAAAATTGTTTCTGCGTGCGAAGGGCAAACTCACGCCGACCGATGCCGGTAAAGTTTTGTATCAACATGCGCGGGATATCCTGGCGAGCGTTGCGCACGCCAAGCGTCGAGTAGATGAACTCGACGATGACACAGGCGGCAGAGTTGCGATTGGCATTCTTCCAACTCTGGCGCCGTTTATGCTGCCGAGTATATTGCCGGCGCTTTCGCGCACGCATCCCAATGCTACCGTGATGATTCGCGAAGAAGTATCGAGTGTCATCGTAGATGACCTGGCTCGTGCAGACCTCGACGTACTAATAGAAGTATTGCCTTTCGATGACAATGACATCGAAGTCACGCGGCTTTTCACGGACGAATTTTGCGTTGCCGTTCACAAGAACAATCCATTGGCACAGTTGAACGAAATCTCAATAGAAGCGCTGGGGGATGCGCCGTTCATATTGCTTGATGACGTGCATTGTCTTGCTCAACAGATCGAGCAGTATTGTTTCAGCAAATTTTTTACACCGCGCGTATTGTTTCAAGCGTCTCAGCTAGAGACAGTCAAACGGCTGATAGAACTGCAGCACGGTATTTCTCTATTGCCAAAGATCTCCATTAAAGACGAACCTCACTCGGACATTTGTTACATCAAGCTTAAGGGTGCCACGCCCTCGCGCGAAGTTGTGCTGGCTACGGCGAAAGATCGATATCTGAGTTCAGCGGCGAAGCAGTTCATTGCGATCGTAGAAGAGCAATATCGGGAACAGGGCGCGGCATAGTCTCCAGGTCGTTATTTCATCCCATCTCCAATTGTTTTCAGCACCTCGCGAATCTTCAAACTAGAAGCTAAAAGAAACGCCCTCTAACCTGTTCTCTTCCGACGCGGTCAGGCCGCGAAGTGTCCGCGAATCACTTCTATGGCCGCTCGAATGTCGTGCAGATTTTGCCCCATGCCAACGGAGATTCGGAGCAGCCCTTCGTGCTCAGTTCCCAGCGCCTGGTGGGCAAGCGGGGAACATTGCAGGCCGCTACCGACGGTGATGCCGAGCGCCCGCAGTGAGGCAGCCATCCGGGCACTGGATTGACCGTCGACCGAAAAGGCCAGAGTCGGCATGCGCTGCGAAGCCTCATAGATCCCGTAGCAACGCGCGCCGGCATCCTGCAGCTGAGCTTCAATTCGGCTGATCAGTTCACGAGCCGGCTCCAAGTGCACCGGCCGGTCAACCTCGTTCAGCCATTCAACCGCAGCATGCAGTCCTGCCAATGCGACCTGATCCACAGAACCGACGTCGCAATATCCGGGCCGCAGTTTCTGACGCGAATGGGGTAGCTCGCAGGTTGCGCCGCTGCAATTCACGCGCGCGTCTTCCGCTAGGTATAGGCCCCCGATACCCCACGGGCCTTGCAAACCTTTATGACCGCCAAACGCGACGAAATCGGCGCCAAGCGCGGCGAAATCGAGATCGAGCCAGCCAACTATCTGAGCTGCATCGAGCAGGACTTGCGCGCCATGGCGATGGGCCAGTTCGATCACCTCTTCGAACGGCAACAAATCGCCCGTGACGTTACAAGAAGCTGTGATCGCAACGAGCCCGACATCGCCCTTGGAAAGCTGATCTTCGACCTGATTGAGATCCAGTGGACTGTCGTCGCTCGGCGGAAGGTATTCCAGCGTGATGCCGGAATCGATTAGCTTTAACAGCGGGCGGTGCATCGCGTGATGTTCCCAAACACTGGTCAATATACGCTTGCGCCCGCCGAGATCGATATCCCCCACCGCGACGGCTAGCGATGATGTGCACCCAGGGGTCAGTAACAGTTGCTCGGTATCACCTATTCCGAAGAACGCCGCGGTCGCGCGGTGAGCCTGTTCAAAGTGCTCGCCCCACTGGCGCGGTGATCCGGCCATCGCGTCCCCTACCGCGTTAACAACGACTTGCGGTTTCGGCCAACTCGTTCCCGCGTGGTTGAGATAGATTTCTTGGTCTGACATCACACGGCCTTGAGTTTCTCTGGATCCTCGGGTTTCAAGCCTCAAAAATCGGTTCAAGCGCAGAGCGAACAGCGTTTCTCCGGCGCTAAACGCTCAGCCAATAACGGACAGACACTAAACCGCGAGGATTGCGGTTCCGCGATGGCTTCTTGAATGCACCCGCCGTCATCCAATAATTTCACGCATAGCCAACAAACAAGTATGTTTCTACTCGACTGGTGTTGCCTCGAGGAACCTGTTGATTACTGCTGCGGCGGCGTCGATATGGCCCGCATGCAACTCGTGCATGCACGCGGCGAACGCTTGGCCGTGGCCGAGCAGTTGGCCGATGACCGCACGCTCTGCTTTCGGAGCAAGCCCCTTCAGTGTTGTATATCGACCAATAGCGGCGGGCGTCTTTGGGATGAAATGTTCAACGACCGCGCGCCACGGCTTGCTGCACAGCGGCGGAATATCTTCACCTGCGCGTTCCCGGCCTCGCTGAATTAGGTCTTCTAAATCACCGTTATAGCCGACGGCAAGCGGCAAAAGACGTGCCTTCGTAAGACGTTCCATGTCGCCAATTCGTGACCACACTGTGCTGACTTCACCAATAGGTTCGTCCTCCGCCAGCGCTTTGAACAGGCGCTCTCCGTAGACTTCGCCCTCAAAGGCTCGAAAAACACCATCGATGTAATCTTGGGTTGGCATGTTTTACGTCAGTCCGCTGGTGAATGAATTAACTTGCATCGATTTTCAGCAGAACGGCGTTAGGCGGAACTCTGCGTGTTTGCTTCGTCACGTCCCCGTGATGCACCGTTTCCTGTCCGCTTGTCTCCAAGCGAGCTGAACATGGAGAGATGCTAATGATTACACGGGATCTGTTCAATTTCGTAATCTCCAATAGCAGCAGCAACAACAGCAGTCACGCGAGCATCCGTATAGGTCTAAGTAACCTGTCCCGCCAATTTCCACGTCACCGTTCACTTCAAGTGGGTCGCGCCGAAATATGACCCACGGTCCCTTGGCCGGACGCTCTCATAGAGGTTAAGTCGCGAGTCAGTTCCTAAGATGCTGCTGCTATTAGTTGGGATAGTCTAGTCGTGCTCCGTGGCGCGCCGACGGACATGCAACAAACCAAGCTCAGCGTTGCTAAGAAACGCTTTACGCCATGCCTTTACGGTTTCGTCGTCGAATTCTCCGCACTGCGAAACTCATGAAGTCCGAGGTCGGCCCTGAGCTGATTGCTCATTTCGTTGTCGTTGGTGTCCACCGGAATGCCCATCGCGTCTGCGATTCTGACCATGCGCTGAAAATTGGCAGCGACCCCGGCGGCATCGACCAGCACTGTGGGCCCTGCAATGTCGAGCAACTCGGCGCGACTATCGTCGAGCTGGGCCTCGTTACCCGAGGCCAAGGCGCCGGCGAAGCGCATCAATTCCTCGCCGAACTCAAGTTCGGAGTTGCCGCCGGATTGACCGATGACCATCCCCACGTCGATTTCCGTTTCAGTTTTATTCGCGCTTACCCGAAGCATCGTTGCATGTGCGCTGGTTCAGTAGAAACATTCGTTGACCGACGATACGCGACCAGCGACAAGCTCCATCTGCATGCGATCGATTGAGCGGCCAGCCTGCTGACCAAAATCACCCATGTCTTCGATCGATAGATACTGAGCGCTGCCGATCATCTTCCAATCGCGAACGACATCCGGGACCAGGGTTAAGGCGCGTAAAACATTCGCAGTTCGTTCACCGGACCAAAGGTCTTGCTCGCGACCAATCGCACCGTCGCGACGCAACATCGGCACAAAGCCAGTGTCGCGCGTCAGGTTTTCGGGGCGGTATTCATCAGGCTTACCGTTGAGTGGCTCGGGTAAAGGTTCGAGCTGCAGGCCAAGCGCTCGATTGAATTCATCGATGCTGAGCACAGCAACGGTAATGCCCGTGAGTTCAACATAGGCCTCCTCGGACAGCCCATGCGCATGGTTATCAGCAACGAATGTACGTGTTATGCGATTTTGATCAGTTATCACGCGATGAACGGCGTCGACAGCGCGTGCGGACAGGTTCGACACGTTGGAGTGTGCATACGCCTGAGTGTATGGCGACAGCGCGTTCTTGCGTTCAGTGCAGAAAGCACAGGTGCGCGCGCGCCGCGATTCCGCAGCAATCGCAACTCTTTCGGCACCGGTCCACCAACTGCCGGGCCGCGCGAGTCGTTGCCAGTAGTCGCGGTGGGCAAGCTTGATATCTTCGCGGATGGCGAAAGGTGCGTCGCTGTAATCGAAATCTGTCACTGTGAATCCCGAAAATGAAGAGGCGAATCGACCGAGGGTGGGTGAAGCTCTGCAGATCGATTGCTATGCCAGTCTACGGGCTCACGCTGCGAGGCATGCCCGCAACAATCGAGTGCAAGGTGAGGTGGTAAAAGCATGGGCGACCGCTATCGGTGACAACCGGTTACAACAGCCTGGACTCGCTCAATTCGGAAACACCACCACCGTACGCAGTTCGATACTTTCACGCGGGCGAAAATCAGCCGGGCAGGCAGGATTGCGGAATCCGGTGTGTCCGGTAAACATCGCGCGGCCGTCATCCGCGGTATCAAAACACTTCAGCAACATGACTTCGCTAGGTTGCATGTCAGAGACGTAAAACCAACGGTGCTTGTCGCTGTGTTGGAACGAGTAAATTTCTCCGGTCAAATGCGGGGTGTCCAGATCATCTTCAAGAAAGTGCTGAATTTCAGTAGGGATAAAGTCTTCCAATTGGGTCGCGCGAGCGTGACATATAGCGAGCGGGTGATCCTGAACAGGTCCCACGATCGGACGCCAAAGGTTAATCAACGCAGCGCGGTGACCGGCTAAATGCATGGCGTTGTTGTCGGCGAGAATCTCCTTAATACGGCGCGGGCCTGAACTTAAGGTGTAATCGTTGTGCGCCCCTTCGACTGGCAGTCGCACGCCGGCGTCACCGCGATCTGAGCGCGGCTTATTGCGCACGTTGTGATCGAAAATGAACACGGCTTCAGCGCCAGTCGCCCGCTTTATAAATTCGGCCGACTGCGGGTAATAGTCCGCGATTACGCGTTCCGCGTTGTAGTAATCGTCGAATTCCGTAGTATGTTCAATGAGTTGGAAACCTGCTTCGTCTAGCGTGAGTTCGCTCGCGATCGGTCGGCAATCATAGACCGGCACATTAACCAGTTCGCGCTGCGGTGTTTCCATCGGCAGGCCACTGTTCGGTGGAAAAACCCTTACCTGAGCCGGTTTATTACTGGGTGCGGTGTAGCACATAGCGGTCTCGACGTGGTCGAGGCCAGAGATATCGATTGCTTGCATCGGCAGGATCCTGTCGCGAGTCAGGCACTAGTATAGGCCCGCAAGCGAGTAATTATTAAGTAATGTTGGGATAGCGCCGGTGCGGTACTGCGGATACTTTGCCCACTGGGCATTTTCGGCCCGAATGCCACTTCGTTGGCGTCGGTATCTGTTGAGCAATCGTGCCGAGCGGCCAATGGGGGCCACATCAGTGGCAGGTATTTCGCAGCCCGGCGAAAGCCCGGAAATCGCCGACAAAATGATTGCCGCCGGGCTCGCGACGAACTATCCGTGCCTCGGCGAAGATCAGGGCGCTCAATATCAGGGTGCGTCTATAGCGGCTGATTACCGCGCCTAGCCATCAGGACCATGGGGGAAAATTAATGTCGACGACACTTGCCTTCGATGTATACGGGACGCTAGTTGATACCCATGGCGTGGTGGCCGCACTACAGGGGTTGATCGGCGATAACGCGGCGAATTTCTCCCAAACGTGGCGCGACAAACAGTTGGAATATTCGTTTCGTCGAGGGTTAATGCAAAACTATGAACCCTTCACCGTCTGCACAAGCAATGCGCTTGACTACACGTGCATGTTCTATGGCGTAGATCTCACACAAGAACAAAAGGCGATGTTGCTTGCGAGTTACCGCTCCCTCCCTGCATTTAAAGATGTGGAGGATGGCTTGAAGAATCTGACAGCAAATAATTACCGGTTGTTCGCATTCTCGAATGGCACCGCAAATGCGGTCAAAGGCCTGTTGCTGGAAGCGGGCATAAGAGGCTACTTTGAAGGGGTCGTCAGTGTCGATGATCTTAAATCATTCAAACCTAATCCCGCGGTATACAGCCATTTTTTACGGGAAGCTCAAGCTAAGGGCAGCGACGCCTGGCTAATTTCAAGCAACCCGTTTGATGTTATCGGTGCGATTTCCGCAGGTATGCGTGCTGCTTGGGTGAAGCGTTCAAGAGACGCAATTTTTGATCCTTGGGGAATCGACCCCACGATAACGGTAGAAAATCTGGGTGAGCTTCTTGAAAAACTGCCCGGCAAGTAGTTCCAGCTGAAAGTAAACAGCGCTACTCGTTCTTTGCTCTGCATTTTGCCGCATCGGAACATGGCGTGAGGCAGGAAAACGTTTCAGGTTTATTTGTGCTTTGAGACTAAATAAGTTTGGCATGTCTTGTCGAGCAGCGTCGGCCGCTGCCGCCAACGCCACTTTGTATCCTCAACGCACTCAGCAGCTGCGGGAAGATAGAGGTCTTTCGACCGAGATTTCTCCGATGCAAACGACGAGTTGAGGTTATGAGCGCTAAGTTGAATGTTAGGAATCAGTAAAATTGTTGTCTCGCGGGAATAACGCAGCGCACAGGCATAATCTGTTGAACAAACGTTATCCAATCGGCAGACCGCTCGAACCGCAGTTAGTGGTAATGGATAAAACTTCGTCCTTCGTCTACGCCCGCGTGGCTGGCCGCTTATATTAGTTTTCCAGCAGCCCGTTGCGCATCGCTATCAAGGTGAGCTCCGCTTGATTGCTGGCGACGAGCTTCTGTTTGATGTTGCACAGATGCGTGCCAACCGTACGCGGGCTGAGAAACATTTCCTTGGCGATGTCGTTCACGGTCTGCCCCTGCGCGAGACGCATGAACACTCGGAACTCTTTTCCAGACAACACATCAACCGGATTGCGCCCGCCCGTCAACTGCTGCACGGCTAACTGTTGCGCGACTTGCGCACCAAGAAACGTCTTGCCTTGCGCAACCTGGCGAATGGCTTCAATCAACTCCTCCGCTGCGCTGCGTTTGGATAAATAACCTGTCGCGCCGGCCTTCAGCACCCGCTGGGGATGAATCGTGTCTTCATGTGCAGTTAATATCAGGATCCTCGCACCGGGCTCATGCGCCAACATCCGCACCAGCGCTTCGAGCCCGCCGATACCGGGCATCGAAATATCAAGTACCGTCACATCGGGATGATGCTCAGCGTGTTTTTTTATCGCATCTTCACCGCTATCGGCTTCGGCGATAACCTTGATGTCTTCGGTACCCTCTAGTAACAATCGAAAGCCCATACGCACGACCGCATGGTCATCTACCAGCATCACGTTGATTGCGCCGCTCACGTCAATGCTACCGTCGGTTTGGTTTGCACTGGCAAACGGGCAGCAACACAAACGCCGGCGGGTTGGCGGTCACTCACCGTCAGGCTACCGTGCAAAGCACTCACGCGCTCACGCACGCCAAGTACACCGTAATGTCCTTCGCGTGCCGTCACGTCGGCCGCCTTGCCGACGCCGTTGTCGCTGACTTCGAGTACAAGACACTCGCCGGGAGGCTCCGCGGCGCGGCTCACGCGGACATTCGCCTGAGTTGCCTCGGCGTGGCGCAGCACATTGGTCAAACATTCCTGCACGATGCGGTACGCGCTGATGCTGAGCTCAGCGCTCAAATCGGTCAAATCACTCTCCAGTTGCAGTGAAACGATGATCTCCGGATGACGTTGGGTTTGCGTACCGACCAAATCGTGAAGTGCGTCCCCGAGGCCAAGGTTGTCCAATGACAACGGACGCAGCTCGCGCACCAAATCGTGCATGGCGGTGTACATTTGCCCGGAAACATCAACGATAGTCTGCGCTCTCGACGCCACCTCGGGATTGTCCTCGCGCGTGCGCGTGACGATTGTTGTTGCGATGGTTCTCACTGCAGTGACGGCTTGGCCTAATTCATCGTGCAGCTCACGTGCCAGATTGCGCCGTTCTTCTTCGATATGATCCTGAATGATTTGCGTCAACTCGCGATTCTGCTGCAACTGGTGCTCCGAGCGTTCGGCGCGCTCGCGCGCGGCAAAGCCATCTTCTACCGCCTGTGCCATACGATTGAAAGTCTCACTCACGACGTCCAGCTCGCGCAGTTTGAATGGTGGCAAACGTGTATGGAACTGCATGTATTCCATCTGCTGCAAACCAGCGACGATATCCTTAACGGGGCGCAGGGAGCGACTCGCTAACCAGAACACTGGCGCGTTTACCGCGACCAACAGCAACCCCGTCAACCACAGAATCCGGCGCAACTCGTCCCATGAATCGAGAACAGCGCGTGAAACATGTGGGCGTATCACCAGCGTACCGTCCGGCACCGACAGACTTACCTCGGACACCTTAGGACTTACCAGGCGGCTATACCACGCGGGCGCATCGCGCCCTGCCTTATAAGTGGACGGCGGTGAGTGGTAAAGCGGCTTGCCGTCACGATCAAACAAATCGATGTCGTTGGCGCGCACGCGACCCAGGCGCTGCAGGAAGCTTGCCAGATGGGCAGGCGATTGCTGGTCGTTCAGCTGCGACACAATACCGAGCAACTGAGCGCTGACTTTCGTTGCCGCTTCGACTTCCTCGCGAATCGAATTGCGCGAATCGCTAATCTGCAGCGCGGCCAATGCGCAGGCGAACACCAGCATGACGAAAGTCAGCAGCAGATTGATGCGGGCACGTAAGCTCATTGGTCCAATTGTAATGAATGCTTCCTGCTAAGCGGCGCGCGCCTGCGCTGCGCAGCAAAACCGGGAAATCTAATGAAAATCATGAGTACGCGTTGCGCATCTGCGCGCTGCCATGACCACCGGGACTGCCGCAGACTCAGTTAAAGGTGTATTAAGTCGTGCGCCTGAGGGCGGGAGTGACAATTCTCGGTAATCAGCAACCGTAACTAGGGAGAGCTAATATGTGGACCACACCCAAGGCGACCGAAATGCGTTTCGGCTTTGAAGTGACCATGTACATCGCTGCCCGCTAAGGCCAGCGCGTACAAAGCTGAGGGAGTCCATTTGGGCTCCCTTTCTGTTTCTGGCTACAACTCGGCTGGGCCGCTCTCTTAAAAAAACATGAAAATACACGTTCTCGGCTCAGCAGCAGGCGGCGGTTTCCCTCAGTGGAACTGTAATTGCGCCATGTGTGACGGCTTACGCAAAGGCACGATACGCGCGCACGAGCGCACCCAGTCGTCCATCGCTGTATCCAGCGATGGCGTGAATTGGGCACTGTTCAACGCCTCGCCTGACATCCTCACGCAAATCAAAGCATTTCCGGCACTCCAGCCGGCGCGCACCATCCGTGACACCGGTATCAATGCCGTGGTGCTCATGGATAGCCAAATTGACCACGTGACTGGTTTATTCATGCTGCGCGAAGCCAAACAACCGTTGAAGATATTTTGTACCGATATGGTGCGCGAAGATCTCACCACCGGTAATCCGATTTTTAACATCCTTGAGCACTACTGCAAAATTGAGTGGCATCAAATTCTGCTCGACGGTAGCGCCTTTGCGGTGCCCGGAGTGGACGGGCTCAAATTCACGCCAGTTCCGATTATCAGCAAGGCGCCACCCTATTCACCCCATCGCAACGATCCGCACGAAGGCGATAACCTTGGCATGGTGGTTGACGACGCAGATGGCAAGCGTCTGTTTTATTCACCGGGCCTGGCCAAGATTGAACCGCAAGTGCATGCGCTGCTGAAAAGCGCGGATTGCCTGCTCGTCGATGGCACCTGCTGGACCGATGAGGAGATGATTAAGCAGGGCATCGCGCAGAAAACGTCGCTCAGCATGGGCCATCTTCCACAAAGCGGCGCCGGCGGCATGATGTCGATTCTTGAGCCCCTAGAACGCCCGCGTAAAGTGCTCATTCATATCAACAACACCAATCCCATTCTCAACGAAGATGGCGAGGAGCGCAGTCAATTGGCCGCTGCTGGCATTGAGGTGGCTTTTGACGGAATGCAGATCGACCTGTAAGCAGCAATGACCATGGGAAGTACAGAAAATCCGCCCTGGAGCCGCGTCGAATTCGAGCAACAATTGCGCGAAAAAGGTACGGGTTATCACATCCATCATCCGTTCAACGTTCTCATGGCGGCGGGTAAACTGAATCCCGAACAGATTCGCGGCTGGGTGGCTAATCGGTTCTATTACCAAATCAGTATTCCGCTCAAAGACGCCGCGATTCTTTCAAATATGCCGGTACAAGACATGCGCCGCCAATGGATCACGCGCATTACCGATCACGATGGCTATGACGATGAGCCGGGCGGCATCGAAGCCTGGATACGGCTTGGCGAAGCCGTCGGCCTAAAGCGCGCGGAGATCACGTCGCTCGAGCACGTCGTTCCGGGGGTCAAGTTTGCGGTCGACGCTTACATCAATTTCGCGCGCCAACGACCGTGGCAGGAATCGGTCTGCTCATCGCTGACAGAATTGTTTGCCCCTGAAATTCACAAGAATCGTCTGGCTACATGGCCCGAGCACTACCAATGGATTGAGCAGGACGGCTTGCAGTACTTCCGTAACCGCATCACCCAGGCGCGAAAAGATGTCGAGGAAGCGTTGCAGGTCACGCTGGATTATTTCAACACTCGCGAGCTACAAGAGCGTGCGCTGGACATCCTGCAGTTCAAGCTGGACGTGCTGTGGTGCCTGTCCGACGCGCTAACCACACATTACCTGCATCCCGTTCTCAAAGACGACTATCGAAATGGCTGAGACCGTTCCTTTAAGTTTGGATCAGGTGCCGGCCATCGACCGCAAGTACCGCATCCAATGGGAAGAAGCGCAGGAATGTTACGTGCTGCTGTTTCCGGAAGGCTTGATCAAGTTGAACGGCAGCGCCGGAGAAATCATGAAACGCGTCAACGGCACCAGCAGCATTGCGGATATTACGGCCGACTGCGAGAAGAGTTTCAAGCAACCCGATCTTGAGCAGGATGTCATCGCATTTTTGGAGATAGCTCATGAGCGCGGATGGATTGGAATCAAGTAGCGCGCCTCCGAGCGCGCCACAAAAGGTCGGCCACCCCATGTGGCTGTTGGCGGAGCTTACCTATAAATGCCCGCTGCACTGTGTGTTCTGTTACAACCCGATTGACTACACCAATACGTTTAACGACGAGTTGAGTACGGAGGAGTGGATCTGCGTCCTGAAGGAAGGACGCGAAATTGGCGCCGTACAGCTCGGTCTTTCCGGTGGCGAACCGCTGATGCGCGACGATTTGGAAACAATCATCGGCGAAGCGCATCAGATGGGTTACTACACCAACCTGATTACGTCTGGCGTGGGCCTGACCGAACCACGTATCAAGGCGATGAAAGCGGCCGGGCTCGACCACATTCAGCTTTCGTTTCAGGATTCCACCAGGGAGATGAATGATTTCCTGTCCAGCACCAGGACGTTCGATCTCAAGAATAAAGTCGCGCAACTTATCAAGCAGTATGACTATCCGATGGTGTTCAATTGCGTGATTCATCGGCTCAACATTGATCACATCGACAAAATTCTCGATATGGCCGAAAACATGGAGGCGGAATATGTCGAGCTTGCCAACACGCAGTACTACGCGTGGGCGCACGTTAACCGCGACCACCTGTTGCCAACTCATGAACAACTCATTCGCGCGGAGAAGATCGCGGACGAGTACAAAGCGCGCCTTGGCAACAAGATGCGCATTTTTTTCGTCGCGCCGGATTTCTACGAGAACCGCCCCAAGGCTTGTATGAATGGCTGGGGTTCAGTATTCACCGTCGTGACGGCCGACGGCGCGCTTCTGCCCTGCCACGAAGCACGTATGCTTCCAGGTATCAATTTTCCCAATGTTCGCGAACGTGGCCTCAAGTGGGCATGGTACGAGTCAGAAGCATTCAATAAGTATCGTGGCGATGATTGGATGCAGGAACCTTGCCGCTCCTGTCCCGAAAAAACCAAGGACTTCGGCGGCTGTCGTTGCCAGGCATTTTTACTAACGGGTGACGCGACGAATGCCGATCCGGTGTGCGACAAATCGCAACATCACGAAGTCGTACTGGCTGCGCGCGACAACGCCGCCAGGAAAAGCAACGTCATCCCGAGCAAGCCTATCTCTTTTCGAAATGACAAGAACTCACGCCAATTAAGCGCCGACGGTATCGTCTAGGCGACTGTCGTCTTAGGAAGGATGCCAAGCCTTTTCGCGCGTCCTAAACGCGTGAATCCGCTTAACAGCTTGCAGCGGCCTTCACCAGATTACGCATCAAACGAATCGCTTGATCATGCGGGACTCGGCCGCAGCCACAAGAGGACGACACTAATAGCCTTTCTGTCGGAATTATTGACTTAAGGTCTTCGATTTTCTCAATCAGCAGTTCGTCGCTCGAGGGTGGTGATTTCACATCGGCGATACCGGCGATGATCTCCATCGAATCCGGCAAGTCACGCAGGATCTGCCGGTCTTCCCACTGACCAGGATACGAACATTCGATATGTACGCGGTCGACGTAACCCTCCAATTGTTGAATCAAAGGCAGCAGGCTGCGCAGATTTTGAGATTCGGTCGCTGTCGTCCGGGATATATCGCCCAAACAAAAATGCACCGAACGTGTGACGCCGGCGGCGACTTCAAGCGGTGCTTTTACGAACGGAAGAATATCATCGACCGTCTGCGTACCACTGACGAGTTCAACGGCCTCCATCGGCGCGTCGAGCTGAATTTCTCTCGCACCGGCATCGAGCATATCCTTGATTTCGTTCTTCACAATGCGCGTCAGATCATGCAAATAGGACCGGTCTTGCGACCTGAAATCATGGCCTATGGTCAACGGTGAGGGAATTGACACCTTGCCCAGACTCGGTTCAATGGCTACCTCTCTTAGATAGGCGGCAGCATGGCCCGTCCCGGAAGGTGCGGACAGTTCCCCCACCACCTCGTAGACCCCGATCCCATCCCATCCTTGTGACGTATCTCTGGCTCGCAGCGTTTCCAGCCCGTGCAAACGTGGCGGTACGTGATGAAGAAAATCGGGTGCGAATACCTCACCGCCCATGATCTCGTCGAGGCCGCAGGCGATTTGCTCGTCCATCGCGATGCGTGCGGCGGCCGTCAGATAGGAGGCTGCCTGCTGTTCTGACAATTCGCCGGAGTAGTACCGTTTTAAGTGCGGTCGAAGCCCGAATGGTATCGGCCATGACCCCACAACGGTCGTTCGAACCGCCATAGAATATTCCTAATTTGTTCTCGAACGCTTCTTGTACTTGATTGGTAGCGGAAACTCCACAGCATTCAGCTCGACGAACACAGATGCACAAGCTAAACGAGCGCAGCTGCCGAAAATATTGCGGCAACTGCTAAAGGGGCCGATCAACTTAACTCGCTAAACTTGCCGGGTTGTTTTACGTTTCGAAGAAGAGACGATAGGACAGCCACGTAACTGCGGCATCGAAAATCATTAGTGTTTGAGGCGAATGTAGACATCTTCGTTTTCTCGAGTTTGTGCCTTGGCGAATCTAGCAAAGTGATGGGAGATCGCACCGATCTACAACAGGAGCATTCGCGAATCGAACGTACCCGCCCGTGGCGCGCTCTAATGTCGGCGCCAAAAGTTAATCAGCCGAATGAGTGCATGACGTTATCCGCTCGGCAGGGGGTACAGGCGCCGTGCGTGTTTGATCCCTTTGTTTTTATTGCGGTACCCGCTCGGCATTCACAAATTCGAAAAGCTACCAGGCTTGGGCAGACTTGGAGCGCTATTTGCTCTTGGTCTAGTCTGAGGAGCACCATGGCTCTGCGTAGAAAGTTTCTGATTTCGCGCTCTCTTTTCTGTAGTCGTAGTAGGTGCGTTGCGCAACATATTAAGCGTTTCTCCACGACTGGGAACGCGAACGCTTTCTATTGTCGTCATTGGGGGAGGAGCTTGCGATCTAGGTTGTTGGTATTGCTGGTGGTCTAAAACGTCGAGGCCGGGAAGGTTTACTAATCCCTTGCGATGTGGCCCAGCTGTAGGATTGACTCCGCTTGGCGGTTTTGGATGCCCCGTCTCCTGCCAAACATGCTTGAGTTTCGCTGTATTACTCATGGATACATCTATATCTCCAAGAGATACTGACACTCCGTGCAGCAAAGGTGCAGTGCTGCCACGAACTTGAAAATGAGGATCCGGCGAAGAAGCTGAAAAGGCAGCTAGGCTAGGCGGCAACAGAACGTCGCAAGGACGCGAACATGTTGCCGTTGCCTGTGGGCAGGGAAACCAGTGCGGGTGTTGGTGCGTCGCGCTATGAACGCCATGGCCCGGAACGCACCCTCCTTTACCAGCTTGCCGACCTACACTATCCGGCGTTCAAGGCCTACTTGACGGCGCAGGGAAGCACAGCGCCAGTGTATGTCGCGCGAGTTCGACGAGTACCCCAATTGCGGCCGCCTTGAACATGGGTTTCTGCGGGTTCGGTGCGAGAGTTGCCATGCCGAACACCTCGTGGCGTTTAGCTGTAAACGGCGCTGTTTTTGCGCCAGTTGTGGTGCCCGGCGCATGGTCGACGACTGCAGCGACGCAGGAGGTAGAGCTATGCAGGAAGCCAAAGCCGACGGGTTCTATTGCCTCGTCACTCGAAACCGTCTGACAATTGCACCGACGTGCGGAATTTCTCACAGCTCTGGAGGCCCGATCACAGCCATCATCCCCTCGAAGTATAGGTCGGCGGCTGTTTGATGCCCCCGGAATACTTTGTGGAATTGCAGAATGCGGCGTTTATACTTCTTGTACTTGCGCTGCACTCCGGTAGGGACAAGACAACTCAAGACAACTCAACGCATCGCATACGCTGGTATAAACGGGGAACAGCTAGGTGACGGCACCTGATCTCGCGCGCAGCCGGAACTCGCGTCCAGAATTGAAAGGCCTGATTATCGGTTGGATATTGGTCGCGGCTTTGCTATTGAGCTACAACAGTTATCGCTATAACAACGAACACGACGAACTTGCCAATGCCTATCAATCTGCGGCGCAAGATGCGGCAATCAAAGCCAGTGAGAAAATTGGCGGGCAACTGGACCAGCTGGCACGCTTAACTGAGCGCGTAGCAGCAGATCTGGCCAATCATGCCGCCAGTCAAGGCAGCATCAAGACCTACCTCGAGCAGGCACTAGCCGATTCCGACGGTATCAGTGCACTCACCGCAGGGTATTCAGCACACGCGATGCCCGGTTCATTTAAGCGCAGCGATGATGCTGTTTTCCAGTTCTTGATCGCGAGAAAACGGAATCAGGAGATAAGCCTGGAATTCGGCCAATACTCCGAAGAAACGATTCGCCAGACGCCTGATATCGATGACTGGTACGCGGACGCCATGGACAAAGGTGACGGCACCTGGAATGAGCCGTATTACTCAACGGTCACCAAAACATGGTGGGCTGCTGGCCACAGCACTCCGCTTTTCGATTCCGCTAACGAGCGAGCGGTCGGTGTTGTCGCCGCGGAGCTCACGCTGAGTGACATTCGTGACCTCGCCTACGATGCGATCTCGGAAAATTTCAAGGATTTCCCGGTTGAAGCTTCTTACGCTTTCATCCTCTCCGAGGAGGGCTATTTCGTATCCCATCCCGACCCCACCTTCGTAGACCAACGGAGGACCATCGCCGATTTTAGTGACGACAAATTAACCAACGTCGAGATTATCCCGACCCTGGAACTGGTCACCGCAGGGGATTCGAAAACAGCGGTTCACCTGCTGGAAAAGCACCATGACAAAATCTCTGGGCAGGACCAATCGGTGTACTTCGCCCGCGTTGCGCAGCAAGACTGGTGGATCGGGATTGTTATCGACCAACGCGCAATAGACGAAAGCGTTGAGTTCACAGCAAAAAGACACTTCCGAAAAATCGGCTTGCTGTTAAGTGTGCTGTCTTTGGTGTTCGGCGTTGTCGCGCTGCTTGCGCGTTTAGATCGCGGTTCGACAAGCAGCCTGATCGTCGCCTCGGCCGCATTTTCCATTTGTTGCCTGACCGCAATCGCTTATGTCTGGTCAATAAAAGTCAATTTGGTCCACACGACAGGCATCGACGACCATCGACTGGTTAATCCCGCCATCTCGGCCAAGATCCGTTTGCGCTACAAAGTGCAAAATGACGCCGGCACCAGTACCCCACAAGTCATACCGACGGGCTTGTTCATACAATCGCTGGAATTTTCCAGCGCCAACAACGTCACCCTAACCGGCTACATGTGGCAAAAGTATTCGCTCGATTCATTGAAGGAATCCGGGCCACCCGATCCCTTGATATTTCCTGAGTCTGAAGAGACCGAAATTACGCAAAGCTACGCGCACGAGTACCTCACAAAAGATGCCAACGGCGAAGCCGTCGCGCATAAAGTGTTTGGCTGGTATTTCAAGGCTGTGCTGCGCCAGGAATTTGATTACTCCGAGTACCCGTTTGATCGCGAGAATGTGTGGATTCGCCTGTGGCACGGACGCCCGCACAGCGATGTATTACTTACGCCGGATTACGCGGCCTACGAAAGTACTGATCCGAGTAAATTTCCCGGTCTGGAAATGCAGGATTTCGTCATCGAGGGTTGGCAATTGGCTGGCAGCTACTTCAGTTACCGCGAGAACAGCTACAACACGAACTTCGGCTCACACGATCACCAGATGCGCAAGAATTTCCCTGAGCTGTACTTCAATATCGCGCTGCAACGCGACTTTCTGAACGCGTTCATCGTCAGCATTATTCCGCTGGCGGTGATCGCGTTGCTGCTATTTCTGGTGCTTTTTACCATTCGCACGGACGCACCCGGGACAGAGTTTATTGGATTCAATGTGTCAGGTGTTCTCGGCTTCTGCGCCGCTTTGTTTTTTGTCATCATTCTCGAGCATACCAGTATGCGCAGCCAGTTGGTGGCTCAGGGGATCATCTATCTCGAAACGTTTTACTTCGTCATGTACGTCGCACTGATGGCGATTGCGCTGAACGCTATTCTAGTTGCTCAACCTGAGCCTCCGCGATGGATAGCATTCCGCGACAACCTCATTCCGAGATTGCTCTATTGGCCTTTGCTGGCCTTGTTGTCGTTGATCATCACGGTGTTTCCCTTTCGCATATTGGTCTGACCGGTAGCGGTGCTGGTTTCCAGCGACCGCGTTCAGGGCCATGTCATGGGCTTGCCTGTCCAGACAGGGTTCAGCGGTTACAAGCAGCCGCGCATTGCGACGATTTTGAGGACGGGGTCAACGGGGCAGAGTTGTTGAAAGCAATTGGCAGTTGGCGATTGGCTATAACTGAGCCGCGTTCAAAAACACTGGCTCCCTGATTCGATGTTTTCGATTACATCGAATGCTTCTGCAATCCGAGAAAACGTCGACGCTTGGAAATACTTAAACAGGAAAGGTACATTGACGTCGAGGAGGTGTGGTATTTAGCCCGGATGTCGGGCTCAAACATGGCAGGTAGCCCAGCAAGGAAAGCGTAAGCGTCAGCAATAAAAACGAAAATGCGAATAAATAGGACATCAAAATCATGCGGCTTAGTACACAGCCATGGTCCCGAGAGTGATTTAGCGAAAGCGGCTAGGCGAGGACAACAATGATTAGGATGATGTTGCCTAAAAAAAACGATAGCCGAAAAGCGTCGGGTTATCTTTCGGCGGCCAGCAAAAAAGTGGTGTATTGCGAATTACTAATTATCGCTTGAAAACGGCAATCCCGGCAGTCTTGTTCCGCAACACGTCCTTCACTACCCTTCTTTATCATGAAGGGTTTCCTGCTACCTCTTGCACATCCGTTATCCTCAATCGCCATGCTCTTAGGACGCCGGAGGCGTCAAGACTGTGGTCGCGGAAAGTCTCATCATGAAGCAGCAACTTCTGAGCGTCAGTCGTTCTCGACGACGCGCTCCCAATCTCTCACCGGTTGACCGATTCCTACTTGGGTTTTGGTCGTTGTTCCTCGATCCGCGCCACATCCGGCGGGCCGCTGTCGTTATTCGAGCATCGACCCTTTACCAATTTCACGACATCCTCAAGAAGCGAAAGTATCGACTGCTCCATTCGTCTTCGCGTAGAAGAAAGCCAGGACCTAAAGGCTCATCTCCCGAACTCGTACGCGTTATCGTTGAAATGAAGCGACGCAACGCAACCCGCGCTTCGGATGCCGTCGGATCGCAATTGCCGTGCAAATCACCGAAACGTTCGCGATCGACATCGACAAAGACCTGGTTAAATGGGTGCTGGACCAGCATTACAGCCCGATAACCGGCGGCGGCCCATTTTGGCTGACGTTTCTTGGGCATACCAAGGACAGCCTCTGGAGCATCGATTTCTTTCGTTGCGAAACTATTTTATTGAACAGCTACTGGGTACTGGTCGCGATGGACCAGTTTACGAGGCGCAATATTGGGTTCGGTGTGCACGCGGGCGACGTCGAAGGGGTCGCGCTTTGCTACATGTTCAATAGAGCCATTTCTAACCCAGGTGCGCCACACTATTTGAGCTCTGACAACGATCCGTTATTCAGATACCGCCGATGGAAAGCTAATCTTCGTGTACTCGAGATCGACGAGGCTAAATCCATACCCTACACGCCGCAATTGCATCCATTCGTCGAGCGATTGATCGGAACGATCCGCGGTGAATACCTTGACCACCTCTTCTTCTGGATCGCCGGGGACCTTGAACGAGAATTAGCGAGTTTCGCGAACTACTACAATCGAAAACGCGTACATCATTCTTTGGGCGGAGCGTCGCCGGAGGTGGCGAGCGGCGAGCCCAGAAATCCGCGTGCACCAATTGGCGACTATTCGTGGCAACACTATTGCAATGGGCTTTTTCAGTTCCCAGTGGCCGCGTGATTTTTGAATTCGCCACACATAGGGAATCTGACTTGTGAAGGAAACGCGAAGGTGGCGAAAGATCGGCAATAAAATAACTTTGCGCTCGCCACCAATTTCACGATTTTTTCGGGATATATGGGGACAGTTTGCCTAAGGAATGTCTGAATAAGGCATCGATTTGAGAACTGCGGTCGCGAATCCTTATGAAATTGACTGAACATCTTCGCTCCGAGCGTTTTGTTCGCCGC
>Ga0209631_10000168_pt1 | contig 89150 bp, 72 predicted proteins | sample COG_08_FD_184752 | JGI IMG/M metagenome (GOLD analysis project Ga0209631, IMG submission 184752) | Pelagic Microbial community sample from North Sea - COGITO 998_met_08 (SPAdes) (version 2) | ecosystem: Environmental > Aquatic > Marine > Neritic zone/Coastal water | place: Helgoland, sampling...
CCGCGAAGATAAAGAGCGCGTGACTCGTAGAAACCTACTCGGCGTGCTATACACCGTCCTCTACAATGAGGCATCAGAAACAATCGCTCGCTAGGGCGTTTTTGTTGTTATCGATGAAGAGCACAAAAAAGCCTCGGTAAACCCGAGGCTTTTAAAAGTATGAGCTGTGACTTATTTGGCAGGCTCTTCTCCCTCAGTCTCCGGTGGAGTGGTGTGTTCTTCGTACTGCTGTTCCTCATCTTCCTCTTCTTCGTCCCACTTCATGGTTTCGTCGGCGACGAGTTTTTCTTCGGTGTCGGTGCCTGTATCCACATCTTCAATTTCTTTTACGAGTTCTTCGTCTTCGGACTTTGGAGTGGTCTCTTCGTCGTCATCGAGTTCGAATCCTTCTGGCACGTATTCTAGGATCGTGGTGAGTTCGGTAAAGTAGTGCGTCGCTCGACCTTCGAGAAAGTCGCCATTTTGGGATTCGCGGATTTCTTCTTCGAGTTCCTCGACCGTCAGATTCTGGGCGAAATCGATCAGATCGTTAAGCATTTTAATGCGTAGCTTGGTGATGTGGTCGAGCAAGTCGGCGTAGGGACCCTTATCTTCGTCCAGTACATCGGGAAGAGCAAAAAGCGGATCTTCGCTGTCGAGAATGTTGTCCTGCACGCGCTTGAGTAGGACGGACTTGTCGTCCTGAATTTCGTCGATCCCGAAAGAGTAAAAGGCTTCAGCGACAAGATCAGTTTGCAGGCCGTATTCGTTGAGCGGCTCCAGTAAATCGAGAATGTGCTGAAACTGGCGTGGGTCAATGATACCGAGGCCATCGATCTCCCAATGGATAGGATCACTGATTTCTTTGATCCACCAGTTCATGTCTTCTCCGATGCGTGCTTTGCACCAGGTGAGTTTTGTAGATGTATTGGGCATGCTTAAAAGGCGTAGTTCCTAAGTATATTTTATAAGTAGCTTCGAGCTTTGACTAGGAATTTTATAATATAATATACAACGGGTAAAAACTTCCAAAACCGAATTGTAAAGTGCTTTGTTAGAAAATTTTCCAACGAATGATTATCATTGTTTAGTGGCGATGCCTTGTTAACTTGCCCATTTCTCAATTTAGGCTAACAGATTTACCGCTATGGGATGTATCTACGAAAAAATTATTCGGCCAATTCTCTTTAAAATGGAGCCGGAACAGGCGCATGATCGTGGCCGCACCGCACTTATGGCGCTAAGTCAGATGCCGACTCTATGTCGACTGCTGCGCGCCTGCAATCAAGTCCGAGAGGATAAACCCGTTAAACTGTTTGGTTTAGAATTTCCAAATCGTGTCGGTCTCGCTGCTGGGATGGATAAAGATGGTGAATTCGCGCGTGCCACTGAGGCGCTGGGCTTCGGTCATGCCGAGGTCGGTACAGTTACGCCACAAGGGCAGCCAGGCAATCCGCGTCCGCGGTTATTTCGCTACCCCGAGCAAAAGGCCCTGATTAATCGGATGGGTTTTAATAATAAGGGTTCCGAGGCGATGTTACAATGCCTCTCGAAGCACTACCCGAAGGGCAAGCGTAGAATGCCCGTTGGGGTGAACATCGGTAAGGCGAAGGCTACATCGCTGGATCATGCGGTGGACGACTATGTAGCGTCGTTTCATACGTTGGCGGATCAAGCTGATTATTTCACCATTAATATCAGCAGTCCGAATACACCGGGCTTGCGTGAACTGCAGTCCGAGAGCTACCTGCGTGATTTGTTAACCACACTGCGCGATGAGAATCGTAGTTACGCCAAAAAACTCGGGCACCAGCCACATCCGTTGCTGCTCAAGATCGCACCAGACCTGACGTACGCCGAGATCGATCAAATTGTAGAGGTGCTGCTTGATTTGGAATACGACGGCATTATTGCGACCAATACCACGATTGCCCGTCCACGTGGCTTTACCACGACGGAAACTGGCGGCATGAGTGGCGGCACGGATCTTCACAAGCGTTCCAACGATGTGATTGACTTTATTCACCGTTCCACTGAAGGCAAGTTGCCGATTATCGGCGTGGGTGGGATTGATTCGGTCGAATCTGCCGGCGAAAAAATGGATGCTGGGGCATCGATGGTACAAATCTATACAGGTTGGATCTATCGCGGTCCATTTTTCGCTAAAGTGCTAGCGGAAGCTTTAAAGTCACACGGCGAAGACTGGATCTAGTAAAAAAATAGAATCCTATCTTTTTGATCTATGCAGGTCTAGGGCTTGTCATAACCTTGAGCTTAGCAAGTAGAGTCTAGGGTGTCTGTGTTACTCGATATTTTGCACCTGTTCACGTATACGTTCGAGGGCATTTTTACCTTCAATCACTGCGCGGGTGATTTCGATCGGTGATGACTTACTGCCAGTAGTATTGAATTCTCGGTGTATTTCTTGGCATAGGAAATCCATCTTCCGACCGGTCGCTTCGTCAGTATCAATGAATTCGTTGAATTGATCGAAGTGGCTACCCAAGCGTGTGAGTTCCTCGCTGATGTCCGAGCGGTCGGCGAAGATAGCTATTTCCTTGAGCACACGTTCATCATTTATGTCTAGTTCGAGCTTTAGTTGTTTGAGTCGATTCATCAGAGCATCGCGATAAGTCGCGACAGTGTTCTTTGCATGTTTTGCTATTAGCTGACGAATAGTATCGAGCTCTTGTATGCGCTGTCGTAAGTCTTCCGCAAGTGCCTTGCCCTCGTTAATTCGCATGGAATCAATATCTGCGAGCGCAGTATCAAATGCTGATTTGATGGGAGCTTCAATTTCGCGCCAGTCAGGGAGTGCAGTACTGTCTTTTAGAGTTTTTGCTAGATCGAGTAATACGTGACTATCGACAGCAAAGGGGATATTCTGGCTTTCAGCGAAGCTGCGCAGTCGATCCAAGCTTTCGTTCATGCTTTGGGCACTCCAAGCCAAGCCAGACTGTGCGCCCTCGGTCGACTCTGCCTTTATTTGAATGTTTACGCGACCGCGCTGAAAAGTTTCTTTGAGCCAATCCTTGCATTGTTGGTCGAGCCCATTCCATTCACGAGGACAGGATATTTGAGCATCTAGAGTTTTACGGTTTACCGAAGTTATCTCGACTTCGATTCGCACATTTTGTTTAGAGGCATCCGCAGAGCCACGACCATATCCTGTCATACTTTTCATGCACTAGTCTTAGTCAGAGTATATGACTGTGGGCGATACATTTTTTGCGCCGATCGAACTACTGTGTGATTCTGCTGTAAGTTGATAGCGTTATTCTGATGGGTTCAAAATGATCGCGACTGTATTATCGTCGTAGATAGTGTATGTAAGATTTTTTGGCCGTGTGTCTCTAGCGACATTCTTTGGAAGTTCAATCTGTTGCCTGTAAGAATTGCCCGCATCATCGGACCAAGTTATAATACTATAGTCTGCCATCATCTCTCTGCTATTAAAGCCAACATTGAATGCTCTGTTAGGCAGTAAAGAGTGGGTCGATCCAACGGCACTGGTTGGCTGATGTAGTACTTTTACATCATGTAATATCCCATTCGTAGCATTCAGTATTGTTGCTTGATTTAGCTGGAACCTCTGCTCCTTGATCAAGCTGCAAGCGTTTGCGGCGATTAAGCAGATAACTATCGAGAGGGTGATGGAAATCTTTCGGACTATTGCCATATTTATTGTTTAAAAAGACAATGTGACAGCGACGAGAACCAGCTTGATGCGCGCTCGCGTGAGGGCTCTACCTATGCCGACCCACATGGCCGACGAGTCCAGCGACGAGAATCGCCGTATACATCACCCCAGTGACCGCCTCAAGATAGGCAGCCATACGTGCAAATCGACTGATTGGTAAGATGTCGCCATAGCCGAGAGTGGTGAGTGTTACAAAGCTATAGTAAAACAGTGCGGAGCCTTTGGCTTGAATGTCATGGGCAGCAGCGAAGGAAAATGAGTTCAGGCTGATAAACTCAATATAAGAGTACAACAAACCCCACATGATTCCCAATAATAGGTAGCTAACAATTGCACCTGACAACTCATCGGCACCCAATGATTTCCTTTTGAAAATGGAGGATAAGATGATCCATATAATATATGCTATAAATAGGAAACTGAATGGCAGGATCAAATGGTAGAGAAACTCTTGGCTGAGCCCTAAGACTTGGCGAGTGAGCAAAGTGCCGATGAGCAAAAAGAGTACTCCGCTCGCTAATTGAATACGCTTAGACGTTTTCTTATTTTCATTTAATGAGACAACAATAGCCACCATTGTAATTAGACTCCACAGGGTCAGGCAAATGTGGCCAATCTTATACTGCTCAAGCGCGGGGTAGAGTATAAGCGCGATGAGTAGGCTGATGAGTAATACGGTGTATTTTCCAATTTTATTTGCGATCTTTTCAAACATCATAGTTTTATAACATCTGTTTTGGTATATTTTGGCAATTGCTTAGTCGGGAGTGATACTTGGATCGATACGTCGGCCGTTGCTAGAAACTGGAGTAGACTAAAAGAATGGAACTGATGCTCGCTAAATTTATTTAGCTATGCAGGTCTTTGACGATCGCTTTTTTTAGCCAATATAGGCATTATTGACTAAGGCTTTTAGGCGCTCGAGATCAGCGCTTGAGGTCTTGGCAATAAAACCGCGAGCATGTGCGAAATGCACGTCTGATTCTTCTTCGAGGGTGCTGAAGTCGATGCGCTGATTGTCATTGAAGCGGCGCATTCCGTAACCTTCTCCGCGACTGTCTGGGTAGATTAGCGCGAGCACTTCCTCTTCGAGGCCGAGGGCGATGACGTGTCCGCCTAGGCCTACTGAAGCTTCATCTGGCATCGGTTCTGTGCGGGGCATGAAAAGAACTTTGAATGCGTCGTCAGTAGCGCCGAGCGTCCAAACCTCGGCATGCTGAGCGACGAAGTTGAGTCGCGTGCGCAGACCGGTTATATAATCAACTAAGTCTTGACCGATCATGTGCATGATCTCCCAGATCGGTTGACCTGGTTCGTGTTCAGTTTGGCTGGCGAAGCGTCGGAGTATTGTAATGTCGAGCGGGGAGTTCAGTTTGCCAATAGTTTCACGATCCATGCCGAGCCATTCGGCGGTGTCGTTGGGCCCGCGGCAATCGAACCATTCAGCGACTTCAAGCCAACTGCAGAACTCGCGTGCATCTTGGTAAAGCCCGAGGTGCTGGAGAACTAGTGAGAGGGCGCAAGTCGGGACCATGTCGCGCGGAAATTGATGGTGGTCGAAGTTACTCCGTTCGGGAGCATGTTCACCGCCGACGTCGAGCACGGCGATAGATGCGTCTGCGAGGTCAGCTTCGGTCGGTTCACGGCGTCGGATCGCAACAGGTGCTTGAGTGAGAAGCACAGCGCAGGCTAAGAATTCGTCTTTATGGGCTCCGCCTGGATGAGTGAGGATAGAAGTGATCATGAAGATCGTACGCTGAACACCGAACGCGGAAGGTCGAATGGTAAATTCACAATCTTAAAAGCGGGCACTGCTCGGCCGACAGGTCGCGGTAAACTGAAGGGAACTGTGCTTAAAAACAGGAAATGCCATTGACGTTATTCACTACGTACCAGGGATTTATCACCGACGAGGCAGACATTTTCGTCGAGTCCGTGAGACTCGGAATGCTTTTTGATAAGCCTGATCGATCTTTATTGTCTAAGGCCGACCTTTGGTTCGAAGCGCACGCCGATCATATTATAATCGGCGTAGGTGCCATTCGGGAACTGTGCGTCTTTGGGTGGATTGAGCATCCGGCCTTCAGCAATTATCGGCATTTCGACGCTAATATAGTCTTTGGAACTCAGTCGAACGGTATATAGTCCGTCGGACAAATTGCTGATCGGCACCAAGTTGCGGCCCATTGCTAGACGCTCTACGGAATGGGGGATACTGCCGTCTGCGGCGATAAATTCAATCCGCGCACCTGGGCCAGTTTTACTATATTGTGTAAACTCGATCATGTGCTCATTGGTGAAGCGAATGCCAACGTGCAGGATGCCTGGTGTCTTTGCGGTCGCCTTTGGGCCTAGGTAAATAAATAGGCTGCCAACGATCGCAGTAAATATAAAGAGCCCGAAGGCGACGTATTTACCGGGAGTGCCTGATGCTGTATTCGTTTTTACTATGCCGTTCATGCGACTAGTTATGGGTGAGAATTCGAAAGTGAGAAGCCTGAATTTTACTTTATGATCAGAGCGAGTGGTCGAGCATGTGAGGGGTTCTCGTATTAGTAGTATAACGAAAGTTAATCGTTGGTATCTGTTTTGCTAATTGATGCACTGGTTTAGGAACATGTCATTGCTACAAAAAAATAATACCCCTAGTCCTTTGCACTTAATTTACGACTCACTAGTTCTGGTCTGAATAGATGCTAGTTTTACTCAATATATTTAACCTTTAACACGCACCTGTTTAGCCGTTTGGTTCATAGCGAATTTAATTTGCTAATAAAAACGGTTGCCATGCCAATTCGGCGCACTTTTAACAGACCCCTTTAACTCTGATGAACAGCGAAAAAACTACTACACGCAAAGGATTTTTGAAACGGGCAGGTCTGGCATTTGCCGGGGTATTTGCACTGACTCGTGCAGCCAACTCTGAATCCAAGCCTAAATCCTCTAATCTTGCTTCTTCTGGGACGCCGCGTGCGATGTCTCGCATTCGATCTGCTAAGGGAGCAGTTGAGCGTAAAACCGTCTAATTTAGACGTTTATAACTTCTTATTATACAAGCGATGGCGAACGTATTTCCGAGGTGGGTCAACACGATCCCTATTAAAGTAATCGTGGCACTTGTGCTAACCGTGAGTGCAGTCACTCTGGGGGTTACTTACTACGCAACTCCAAAGTATACTCGGGTAGGCTACGCGCCGACGCAGCCTGTGCCTTTCAGTCATGCACTGCACGTCGGGCAGCTTGAGTTGGATTGCCGCTACTGTCACACATTCGTGGACCGTTCTGAGCACTCCAACGTACCAGCCACCAATGTATGTATGACCTGTCACAGTATGGTGCGTAAAGATGATCCGATACTGGCGCCAGTACGTGAGAGTTATGAGTCTGGTGAGCCGATCCCATGGGTGCGCATCCACAAGACCCCTGACTACGTTTACTTCAATCACTCGGTTCACGTAAACCGGGGAATCAGCTGCGTTGAGTGTCACGGCCGTGTCGATGAAATGGAAGTCGTTGAGCATGCGAAGCCATTAAGCATGAGTTTCTGCTTGGACTGCCACCGTAACCCTGAAGACAGCATTCGACCTATAGAAGAAGTTTACAACTTAGATTGGGAACGTCCCGATACAGAAGCATTTCATAAAGAAGCTGTCGGCTTCGTTCACGACTGGAAGGTCAATCCCCCGCAAAGCTGCTCAGGCTGCCACCGTTAATCGCACCCTTTTAGATAATGAAGAACTCTGAATTCTCAGGCCCACGTTACTGGAAAAGCCTCGACGATCTAGCGGAAACTCCCGCGTTTACAGATTGGGTCGAGCGCGAATTCCCCGCCGGCGCTTCCGATATGGAAGGTGTCAACCGTCGTCACTTCATGAAAGTGATGGCTGCATCCTTTGGTCTTGCTGGCCTAGGTATGGCAGGTTGCCGTCGACCAGAACAAAATATTCTCCCTTACTCTAAGCAACCTGAAAATGTGATTCCAGGTGTGCCGGTCTATTATACGTCCTCGATGCCGAGTGCGCGTGATAATGTGCCAGTGATCGTTGAGACGCATACAGGTCGTCCAACTAAGATCGAGGGCAACCCAAGCTTCACGCCTTACGGCGGTGCCACGACTGTTTATACACAGGCGAGCATCTTGGATCTGTATGATCCAGACCGTGCGACGAAGAGCAAACAGGGGGGAGTGACACTTTCTCCTGCTGCTGTTCGCGATCGCCTCGAAGCAATTCGCAAAGCACATGGTGCAAATCAAGGTAAGGGCCTCGTGTTTCTGGCTGAGCCGAGCACATCACCAAGTCGAGCTGCATTGGTTAAACAGATCAAGCAAGCCTTCCCGCAGGCAACTTGGACAGAGAATACCGCAATCGACCAAAGCACTTCCGAGCAAGCTGCGTTAGCAGTATTTGGCAAGTCACTACGCGCACTTCCTGAATTTACTAAAGCGCAACGAGTCCTCGCACTCGACGCGGAGTTCCTCATTAATGCCGATGGTTCTTTGAGCCAAGCGCGCGACTTCACCAAGACTCGTAAGGTCAAGGCTTCGAAGGATGCGAGCAAGATGAGCCGCCTTTACTCGGTCGAGAGCACGTTGACATCGACTGGCTCTATGGCTGATCACCGTCTCCGCCTTAGCTCTAGCCAGATGGGCGCATTTATCGCTCAAGTCGGTGCGGCAATTCTCAAAAAGAAGCATGTCGGTGGTCCTTTGGCAGCTGAACTGGCTAAGGTCGGCGCTTCGCTTAAGGTCGACGCTCAATGGGTCGACGCTTGCGCGACTGACTTAGTTGACCATGCTGGCCACTCATTAATCGTTGCTGGTGAGCACCTTCCAAAGGCTGTCCACGCGATCGTCATTGCGATTAACGAAGCACTTTCTGCTCCGATCAAGTATGTCGAAGTGCCTGCTGCAGAGCAGGGTATCGCAGTTGCCGCAGCTCGCCTGAATCAAGGTGATGTTAAGACACTCGTTATCCTTGGTGGTAACCCGGTCTATGACGCACCGATCGATCTGAACTGGCCCGAAGCTCAAGCAAAAGCAGCTGAGAGCATCTACATTGGTGGTTCGATAAATGAAACTTCTGAGGCCGCAAACCTCTTCATTGCACGCTCTCATTACTTAGAGTCTTGGGGCGATGGTCGCACATTCGATGGCACACTGGTTCCGGTACAGCCGATGATTGAGCCACTGTTCGATACTTTCAATGATTTGGAAGTATTGGCACGCCTCGCAGGTGCGGCCGTTACGGATGGATACTCGATCGCACAAGCGACATTCGCTGCACAGGGTGGTAGCGATTATAACAAATTCCTCAGTGACGGTGTACTTGAAGGTTCTGCGTACAAGGCAGTCTCACCTCAAATCGATTTCGCTGTCGTCAAGTTGGACGGCTTGACTGCTTACGAGCTCAGCGCGGATAAGCTCGAAGTTCGTTTTGCACCGAGTTCACACGCTTATGATGGTAGCTTCGCTAACAATGGGTGGATGATGGAGTGTCCAGATCCGATCACCAAGTTAACTTGGGATAATGCGATCCAGATTAGCCCAACACTTGCGAAGGAACTCGAAAGTACTCAAGGTATTCAGATTTTCCCGTCCAAAAAGCCTATGAATAAGGACAGTGAGTTCTTTAAGGCGGCTAAGGGCACACTTCAAACCAACAAAGCGAACTTCCGCCGCGGAAAGGAAGACGCGGTTGTTGTCGAATTGACTGTTAACGGCGTCACGATTGAAGCGCCGATCCATGTTGTTCCGGGTCTTGCGAACTATACCGTAGTGCTGCCACTCGGGATGGGCCGCAAGGTAGTCGGTCGGGTTGGTCAAGGTGTTGGATTTGATGCCTATGCGGTCCGTACCTCTGCTAGCCTTGGTTGCGCACTCGGGGCCTCGATCAAACTGACTGAAAAGACATACCACCTCGCGAATACCCAAGAGCACTGGTCGATGGAAGGCCGCGCGCTGGTGCGCGAAAACACCGCTGCGGGTTATGCTGAAAAACCAGATTTCGTTAACAAGATCGGTGTCGAGTCACACGCTCCATCGAACTACGCGAAAGATGCCGATAAATCGCTTCAAGAGAAGTCGGTCAACCAGTACCGTGGTAACTCTGCTTATGAGCACCCTTCATTCTCCAAGCCGCTGCCGAACGTAAAAGTTTGGAAGGACAATGAGGACAAATTTCCGATCCCGCAGCAGTGGGGGATGGCAATAGATTTGAATAGCTGTATTGGTTGTACGGCTTGTGTCGTTGCCTGCCAAAGTGAGAATAATGTGCCAATCGTTGGTAAAGATCAGGTCCTTCGCGGACGTGAGATGCACTGGATGCGTATTGACCGTTATTTCTCAGCTGAGAAATACGATCAGACTGAAGTGCCAGACGACGTGCAGGTGTCCTTCATGGGCATGATGTGTCAGCACTGTGAAAATGCACCGTGTGAGCAGGTTTGCCCTGTGAATGCGACGGTGCATGATTCTTCCGGTCTGAACACTATGGCTTACAACCGTTGCGTCGGCACCCGCTATTGCGCGAATAATTGCCCGTATAAGGTGCGGCGCTTCAACTTCTTCGATTGGAACAAGCGTCAGATTGGTGAAGTTTACAAGGGACCACTCGGCCCTGTTGATGAGCCAGAACTTGGGAAAATGCAGGCTAACCCAAATGTCACTGTGCGTATGCGCGGCGTCATGGAGAAGTGCACATTCTGCACGCAGCGGATCGAAGCTGCTAAGATCGAGCAAAAGCGTCTCGCTGGAGCTTCCGATGATATTCGTATCGCGGATGGTAACATCAAGGTCGCTTGCCAACAGGCTTGCCCAACCGATGCTATCACCTTTGGTGATATCTCAGATGCGGACTCGGAAGTCTCTCAGATGAAGGCAAGTGACCGTAATTACTCGGTGCTTGGTTACTTGAATGCACGTCCTCGTACCACTTACTTGGCTCGTCTGCGTAACCCGAATCCTGAAATGCCGGATGCCTACGAAAAACCATACGCCTACGCTCAATACGACGAGCGATATGGACATGGAAGTCATGGTGACGACCACGGTGGTGATCATGGCGCAGGGCACGATGCTCATGGCAGCGACGACCACGGTGCAAGCCACGATTCCCATGCAGCACCTACGCATGATGATCACGGTCACGACCATTCCTCCCACTCTGAAGAAGCGCATCCCGCTCACTAATTTCTAACTTGCGAACCTATTAAAATGGCTACGACTACTCAAGAGAGTTCATTGGACGCGACACAGGCTGCTTTGTTGGCTAAAGTGCAACCAGCTGAGTTCCACGAACAGCCCCTTGTCACGAATGATCGTGATTTCAACTGGGTCACTGATAAGATCTGCCGCATCGTCGAGACGAAAACCCCGATGTGGTGGTGGGTCTGTATGGCGATTGCGTTGGTGACTGCATCCTTCACTGGTATGGGCCTCCTTTGGCTTGTCAGTTCTGGTGTCGGTGTGTGGGGATTGGCAAATCCTATTAACTGGGGCTGGGCGATTGTTAACTTCGTCTTCTGGATTGGTATTGGCCACGCCGGGACGTTGATTTCCGCTGTCCTTTGTTTGTTAAAGCAGGGTTGGCGAACCTCGATTAATCGAGCCGCTGAGGCGATGACGATTTTTGCGGTGGTCTGCGCGGGTATCTTTCCGTTGTTCCACGTTGGTCGTGTCTGGTTTGCTTGGTGGTTGTTCCCGCTGCCAAATTCCAACGGCATCTGGCCGCAGTTTCGCTCTCCATTGGAATGGGACGTATTCGCGGTTTCCACTTACGGAACAGTCTCAGTGCTGTTCTGGTACATGGGCATGATTCCTGACCTAGGAGTGCTTCGCGACCGTGCGATCCAACGTCTTACTAAAAGTGCTTACGAAGGTTGTGGCTTCATGACTAAAGGTATGGATGTTTTTCGTAAATATTTCTATGGGGTGGCTGCCATGGGCTGGCGCAATGCTGGTAACCACTGGCGCAACTACGAGATGGCTTACCTCGTGCTTGCTGGTATTTCCACTCCGCTGGTTCTTTCGGTGCATACCATCGTCTCCTTTGACTTCGCCCTTGCGGTGTTGCCGGGTTGGCACACTACGATCTTCCCACCATATTTCGTGGCGGGTGCGATTTTCTCGGGTTTCGGTATGGTGCTGACCTTGATGCTTCCACTGCGTGCGCTGTACGGTCTGCATGATCTCATCACACAGCGTCACATCGACAACATGTGTAAGATTTGCTTAGGCACTGGTTCGATCGTTGGTTACGCTTACATCATGGAGTTTTTCATCGCTTGGTATGGTGCGAATCCATATGAGAGCTTCGCTTTCATCAATCGTGCGTTCGGCCAATACTGGTGGGCTTACTTGATGATGTTCAGTTGCAACGTGTTCACTCCTCAGCTCTTCTGGTTCAAGAAGGTGCGCTGCAACACTGCGATGGTTTGGGTCATGTCGATCTTCATTAATATCGGTATGTGGTTTGAGCGTTTCGTGATCACTGTAACTTCACTGGCAAATGACTTTATGCCAAGTAGTTGGGGTTACTACTCACCGACAATGGTCGATATTTTAACTTTCTTCGGCACCTTTGGTTTATTCAGTGTGTTATTTCTATTATTCCTACGCTTCCTGCCAATTATGCCGATCGCTGAAGTTAAATTTGTGATGCCTGCGGCAGATCCGCATGGGCACGACGATGATGAAAATGGAGGCCAACACTAATGTCTGAATCTGAAACACACGGAATTCTCGCAACCTTCCCCGATACACCTGCTTTCTTCCATGCGGCGGAAAAAGTGAGGGATGCTGGTTACAAAAAATGGGATACGTATTCATCGTTCCCGGTTCACGGCATGCCTGAGGCGCAAGGTCAGGGGCGTTCGAAGGTGCCTATATTCACCTTTTGTGGTGGTATCACAGGGTTCTCTCTCGGCACCATCATCGTCTGGTTCATGAATTCTTATAACTACCCGCTCATCATCGGTGGTCAGCCTTTCTTCAGTTTGGTTTTCCCATTCCCGATTATGTATGAGCTGACCATTCTGTTGTCCGCTTTCGGGACACTCGGTGGTATGTTTATTACAAATTTGCTGCCTCAGCACTATAACCCTCTTTTCAATAACGAAAAGTTCCTAGAGGTCTCTGGTGATCGTCTCATCATCGCTATTGAAGCGCGTGATTCGAAGTTTGATCCGGTCGCCACACGTCAATTCCTAGAGGAAATTGGTGGAACCGACATCGAGGAGGTCTCAGCGTAGAACAGTATCATGCGTATCTTTTTAGCACTTTATGTTTTTGCGATCGTTGCAACGGTGTCGATTCTCGGCTTCCGTGGCTCGAATAGCACAAAACCACCACTCGAAGTCTTCCCCGACATGGATCGTCAAGCGCGCTATAAGCCGCAGGCAGAAAACGAGTTTTTTAGCGATGGTCGTAATGATCGCCCGGTACCAGCCAAGACGGTTGCTCGTGGTAATTACTTCAACCAAGCAGAGGTTTTTTCTGCTGGGTTTGAAGATAAGACACTCGGCGACACGGCCTACAATCAAGGTAAGGCGGCTGATGGCACGTTCGTTAAGACTGTGCCACTCGAAGTGAGCCACGCACTCATGGCTGAAGGCAAGGCAAAGTATGACATCTTTTGCACCGTCTGCCACGGTGCAGCTGGCGACGGTAATGGTGTGACTAAGCCATACGGCGTGCTCGCCGCGAGCTATCACGACGATCGTCTACGCGGTGTTGAAGATGGCTACATTTTTGATGTCATCACCAACGGTAAGGGGCTCATGCTTCCTTTGGATGGTAGTATTTCTCCCGAAGAACGTTGGGCGATCGTCCTGTATGTTCGGGCATTGCAGCGCTCACAACACGCTAACGCTAAGGATCTCTCCGAAGCACAACGCACAGAGTTAGGATTTTAATACTATGAGTTCGGACGCACATCACGCTCAAGCAAACAAAGTCGGGAGTATCGCTCTCATTGTTGGCCTCATCGGCATCGCACTGGCTGCGATTGGCCTACTACAAGGTTGGAACGAAGGTGACGCACGCCCATTTATGGGTTGGCTCCTCGGTATCGGTTTCTGGATGTCTATCGCTATCGGCATGACATTCCTTACTTTGATCTGGTATGTGTTTTACGCACGCTGGCCAGTTATCATCCGCCGTCAATGTGAGCACGGCATGGCAGCATTCCCATGGTTGCTGCTGCTCTTTCTGCCATTATTAGCTATTCCGCTTTTTCACGAGAATCCTGGTCTGCTTTGGAAATGGATGAGTGGGCTCAATGAACTACCAGGTCATGGTACGGTCGGTGAAGATGCAATCTACACCTGGAAGCAGCCTTACCTGAATATTAATTTCTTTGTCGTCCGTGTATTCGCTGTCTTTGGTGCATTCATCCTCATCACGAGCCTACTGCGCAAGTGGTCGTTCGATACCGATAAGACTGGCGATATCAAGAACACCACGAAGGCACATGCGCTGTCTTCAGTTGGGCTCTTTATTTGCGCGGTTGCAATGACGCTCGGTGCGATTGATTGGTTCAAATCGCTCGAATACCACTGGTTCTCAACTATGTATGGTGTGTGGTTCTTTGCCGCATGTATGCGTGCTGCACTTGCCATCTTGGTCATCCTGACTGTGGTGCTTGCATCGAAGGGCTATCTGAAAGGGATTTTGAAGCAAGCGCACCGTTACGATCTGAGTTGCTTGATGCTGACGTTCACTATTTTCTGGGCTTACATCAGTTTCTCTCAGTATTTTTTGATCTACAGTGCAAATATTCCGGAAGAAACTTTCTGGTATAATCTGCGCGAGATGAACTTTGATGGCACTACCAATTCTTGGTGGTGGGTGAGCATGGGCTTGATTTTTGGACACTTCCTCACCCCGTTCCTTTGTCTGCTTTGGTATAAGACTAAGACAGTTGTTTGGCGCACCGTTGCGATCTCAGTCTGGATTCTAACTTTTCACCTGCTGGATCTCTACTGGAATATCATTCCCGGTAAGCTTGTTAACCCAGACGCGCACGCAGCGGGTTACTTGGTTCGCCAGTTCTCGGTCAATTGGGTGGATATCGCATCACTCGTTGGTATCGGCGGCATTTGCATTTATGCATTCTGCCGCAGCACCAAGAAAGCCGAACCGATTCCTATTCGTGACCCGAATATCGCAATTTCCATCAACTACTCTGAGTAATTTAAGATGTCTCAACCAGAATTATCTACTAGCAGTCGCCTGCTCTCACTCGTCGGCATTATCGGCGCGATCTTAGCATTCGGTGCGATTCTTTTTGTCGCTTACTTGCCTAGCCGTCCGGATCCGATTGATCAGGCTATTAATGAGGAGCGCCAAGCTAAGGCTGACGAAGCTCGCGCTGCAGGTGTCGCAAAGCTCGTCGGGTTCGAAGTCATCGATGCAGAAGCCGGCACCGTTCGTATCCCAATTGAGGATGCGATGGATTCGACCGTCGCGGGCTATAAAGCTGCGAAGTAATCACTCGAAGCATTTTCTTAATGAGCAACGCTCCTCAGTCCAATTCTCAATCCACTTCGACGGACGCCTGCGTGCGCACCGTGCTGAGTGAGATCGATGTGTCTATTCGGTTTCCGGCTCTATTCTTTGTGATCGCCGCGATCCTCTGGCTGGTCGTCGGCACAGGCTTGACGTTGATCAATGCCTTACAGTCGTATCAGCCTAGCTTCATGTCAGGTTGCGAGTTCGTTACTTACGGTCGCCTCTATCCTGCTGCGACCAACGCGATGCTGTTTGGCTGGGGGTGCAATGTGATCTTTGCAATTGGGCTTTGGATTATGGCTCGCTTATCATTGGCGCCAATTCGTAGCGGGGGAATGTTGATTGTCGCAGGGTTATTTTGGAATTTCGGTCTAAAGGTCGGTATCCTTGGCATCCTTGCGGGCGATTTGACCGGGGCTGAGTTCTTGGAAATTCCGGGTTATGCAACACCGCTGCTATTGATTTCTTACGCGTTGATTGGCGCTTGGGGCATTCTGGCTTTCCGTGCTCGCCAAGGGCAGGGCGCGTATGTCTCACAATGGTACATCCTTGCTGCGTTTTTCTGGTTCCCGTGGATCTATATGATCGCTCAGTTCATGGTTGTGTGGTTCCCCGCACGTGGCGTGGTGCAGTCAATTACTAGTAGCTGGTTTGCCTATAGCTTCCAGAATCTGTGGCTCACACCAATGGCTTTAGCGACCGCGTATTACGTGATCCCTAAAGTGATTGGTCGTCCAATTCATTCTTATGCGCTGGCCTTGCTCGGTTTTGTTTCTCTAGCATTGCTTGGTAGTTGGACCGGTATGGTGCAGTTGATCGGTGGCCCGATTCCTGTTTGGATCAGTTCTGTGAGTATCGTTGCTGCGGTGATGATGGTGGTGCCTGCGATTACCGTGGCACTCAATTTGTATCTTTCCGTTAAAGGTGAACGTACCGCAGTATGGCGCAGTCCAGCGCTACGTTTCGTCATGTTTGGTGTTTTGTCTTATTTCTTTGCCAATATGATCGGTTCGTTGATGGCATTTCGATCGGTCAACGTGATCACACACTTTACAACTTTCTCGTTAGGCCAAAATCAGCACTTGGTTTATGGATTCTTCTCGATGGTGATGTTCGGTGGACTTTACTTTATGCTGCCTCGTTTAACCAATCGTGAGTGGCCGTCAGTCCGCTTGATTTACTGCCACTTCTGGGGCAGTGCGCTCGGTATTACAATTGTTGTGGTGTCACTAATTTTCGGCGGTTGGCTTGCTGGCAATCAAATGAATGACGCTACGGTACCGTTCTTAGAGGTCGTTGAAAGCATGCTACCATGGCTTAAAATTCATTCAATGGGTGTGGTTTTCGTAGCAATCGGTCATCTCGCCTTTATCATTAATTTCTTATGGATGTTATTCGCCACCGGCTTCATCCGTGCGAAACAAGGTCCTACATTGCTTGGGTCTGCTAACCAGGAGGGTGCAGCGTAATGAAAAATCTACCGCTTCTTTTTTGTGGGATCCTTATCGCTTTGGCGTTCTCGTTTACGGGTCTGGTTCTCAGTAGTTATATTCAACTCGGTAGCTTGGCGCAAACCACCGAAGTGCTGGATGAAATCGGTAACCCTGTTGCTGGTGATCCGCTCTATCCTGCAAAAATGTCAGGTTCGGCGCAGCAGGGTAAAGCAGTCTATACTGATTTGGGCTGTGTCTATTGCCACACGCAGCAAGTCCGTCGTGCTGGCTATGGTGCGGATATTGAACGTGAGTGGGGCAAGCGGCATACAGTTGCGCGCGACTATATCACTCAGGGCAGCGTATTGCTCGGTCACCAACGCATCGGCCCCGACCTGATGACCATCGGTGACCGCCACAGCGATGCGAACTGGCACCACCTACATCTCTACAATCCTAAGATTACATCTGGTGGAGTTTCGACCATGCCACGGTATGCGTTTCTTTATGAAACTCGTACGATCGAAGGCTCTGCGTCTGTGCATGCGTTGCAGTTTGAAGCCGATTCAAATTACGCACCAGCGGCCGGATACGAAGTTGTCCCGACTGATCGCGCCGAAGCTTTGGTTGAGTATTTGCTCAGCCTACAACTTAACTACAGCCTCCCAGAGGCGCAGATTTCTGAATAATGAGCGACGAGCAACACACTAAGGATAACGATGAGCAAGAACTGCACGACGCCCTCATGCGCGAGCAGGATGAGCCGAGCAACGGCTCTTCACCAGTTCCGATTTTCATCCTTTTTCTCTTTGCCGCACTATGTTTCTGGGGTGGGGTGTATTTGATTCAGTATGGCGGTCACTTCCATAAGGATGCCTATACGTTCGATTATAATCCGTATGCAGAGGTCGCTGTCGTCCAAGTATCATTGTTTGATCGTGGCGCGAAGGTCTACAATGCGCAGTGTTCCGCTTGTCACCAAGCGACTGGTCTCGGTATCGCTGGAGCGTTTCCGCCACTTGCAGGTTCGGAGTGGGTGACTAACCATCAAGAGAGCCTCGCTCGTATCTTGATTAACGGTCTCAATGGCCCAATCGAAGTCGCTGGTAAGCAATACAATGGTAACATGCCTGCCTTCGGCCCGAATGGTCTCAACCTTAAGCCACTAGAGATTGCTGGCGTCTTGACCTATATCCGTCAGTCGTGGGGCAACCAAGCCTCCGATGTCACTGAGGCGACGATGATTACCTATATGGATCAATACGGTTCACGCGGCACACCCTGGACCGCTGAAGAAGTGGTCGTCGACCTGAGTGCTGAGCCAGTTTCGGCAGCACCTGCGGCAGAGCCAGTGCCTGTCGAAGCACCTGCTGCCGAGCCAGTGCCCGCCGATGCACCAACCGAAGTAGCTGCGGCTCACTAAACATTCAACTTTTTCTATAGGTTTGGCCTCGCGGGATTCATTCCTGCGGCATGCTCGTCGCCTTGCGCTATTTTCTCTTGCACGACTTCGAGCTTTTTAGGGAGACCCAGGCCTTCGCTAACCTCAATGCCGGATAGTGACAGCAAGCGGCCGAAACCTTGTTGTGAGAAATACTGCACACCACAAGTCGTTTAATTGCTTCGCCCTTTGGTTGAGTGTCACTTCGCTCGAACGCGTGCATCTGCGGTTACAGCAAACGGCTGGTGAGGACATGCGAATTATACCATTAAAAGTCAGTTGCTGGCCTTAGTGTTCTAGAATTTCGACCTCGTAACCGTCGGGATCGGTGATGAATGCCATTTTTTTACCATCCGTGAATTTTTCGCGCCAGTTGCTCGGCCACAGGTCGAGCGTGAAGTCGAGGCCTTCGAGCATTTCGCAGTAGGCGACGATATTATCGACGCGGATACAGGTGTGGATCAGATCTTCGGGCACCTTGACGACGTAGTCGGGCGAGTGCGTGAGCTCCAGATTGTGCGCGCTACCAGGGATTTGTAAGTGAGCGAGTTGATTCCCCGACGGTGATTTATCGGTGCGGCGCAGGACGGTAAAGCCACAGGTCTGGCAATACCAGTCGATCGACTGCTCTAGGTTCGAGACACGTATACGAGTATGGTCAAAAGTAATTGGCATAGGAAGGATACAGTGGGAACTTTAGTGGGGTCGTCAATCAGTTGTGTTGGCTGCGAATGATAAGTTTGATGACTTACCAGTTGACCGATGTATCTTGCGGTAGCGCCCAGGAGCCATGCCAAACAGTTTTTGAAACTCGCGAGTGAAGTGGCTGTGGTCGTAAAAGCCGACATCTTGCGCGATCTGGCTCACGGTATTGTCACTGTGCATTAAAATCTGGCTGGCGCGGGTTAGTCGGTAGCGAATTAGAAATCGGGACGGGGTTTGCTCGAATACGATACGAAAACGCCGCTCAAATTGACTGATGGATAGGCTGGCGACTTTGGCTAGATCCGCCATTCCGATCGGTTCGGCGTAGTGCCGATTTATATGATCGACCACCGCATTCATACGTCGATAGGGCTGCCATGCATTGTCGCTGCGCTCAAAGTCGCGCATGCAGCCGATGATGCCGACGCAGTTGCCGCTATTGTCGTAGAGTGGGAACTTACTGGTAACATGCCATGAGACCGAGCCGTCGGGATTCGCCACCAGCTCAACACGGCGGGGGATGGGTTCGCCGCTGTCGATGACTTGTGCGTCATCTTTCGCGTAGTGCGCAATCATGTAGCTGGGGAAGAAATCAAAGTCGGTCTTGCCGATCAACTCGTCCTCCGATTTGAGTCCGAGCTTTTCGAGCTGTAAGTCATTGGCTCCGATAAAGCGCCCCTCGCGGTCTTTCATGAAAAAATAGACGTCACCGAGCGCCGAAAAGAGTGCGAGGATACTGTTTGGGTCGAGGTTCTGGTTCTGTAGCGATCTTTGTATTATCATTCGAATAGTGGGAATCTTAGTTTCATGCCGAATATATACACAAAGATGCGGAATATTTCCAAGGCTTAAACGTGCTCGGTATGGTATCTTCTTAAGTCTACTCTATGCGATTTGGCCTCAATACCTTTCTTGTCAGCTCTGGTTTCACCGATGCCGACTTACCTCTACTGCAAACATTCAAGTCCTACGGTGCGGATGTCATTGAGCTTGCGATCGTCGAGCCTGCTGCGGTGTCGGTGCCTTTGTTGATCGAGGCGCTGGCTGCTTCAGGGCTGAAGCAGCCGATTGTCTGTGGTGCGTTTTGCCCCGGACGTGATTTGCGCGGAACTGAAGCGGAACAACTCGCCTGCGTGCAATACATATCCGAGCTCATCAAACTCGCGCCGCAGCTTGGTGCCACTGTGGTCTGTGGCCCGATGTATTCGGAGACGGGTCGTGCCGGGCGTCATTCGCCGGAAGAGCGCGAGGCACAATTAGCGCAAATCGCGTCGCATTTGAAACCACTCTGTCAGCAGGCCGAAGCGGCCGGGGTGATCTTGGCCATGGAGCCATTAAACCGTTTCGAGACAGATTGCATCAATACTTTAGGGCAAGCAGTGGAGTTAATCGACCGTGTCGGTAGTCCCGCCTTGAAAATACACATCGATACCTTCCATATGAATATCGAGGAGGACGACTCGGCTGCGGCCATCCTTAAATACGGCCAGCATATCGGCCATGTGCATGCCAGCGCGAGTCACCGCGGCCTGCTCGGGCAGGATCAAGTGGACTGGGACGGCGTGCTCTCTGCCTTGCAGACGATCGGCTACGACGGCGACATCGTGATCGAAAGCTTCTCTGAAGATAATGAAGTGATCGCCCGTGCAGCCGCGATCTGGCGTCCTTTATATGACAGTCCGCAGCAACTGTCGGTCGAGGGCCTAGAATTTCTTAAAAATAGTTGGAAACAACTCTGCTCCAAGCAGTGTCAACCAGCATAGTTACTATGAAAGCCAGTCATATCCTTAGAATTCTAGGTTACCTGCTCATTTGCTTGTGCGGTATGCAAGCCGTGTCTGCTGGCACCACCAAGGAAATTATCTTTCTCGCTGGCAAGAAGAGCCACGGCTATGGGGCGCATGAGCACCGCGCTGGCTCGATGTTACTGGCTCGCTGCCTCAATGACAGCGGCCTCGATGTGAAAGCTAGTGTCGTGGCTAATGGCGCGTGGCCGGAAACAGCTGAGTCTTATTTGGCGCCTGATGCGATTGTGATGTATTGCGATGGTGGTAAAGGCCACATCGCAAAGGCGCACCAAGATAAGATCCAGGCATGGGTGGACGATGGTGTGGGGGTCGCCTGCCTGCATTATGGCGTAGAAGTTGAGCCTAATGTATTAGGTCAAACCTTCCTTGATTGGATCGGTGGCTATTTTGCAATCGGCTGGTCAGTGAATCCACATTGGGATGCGAGCTTTGATGAGTTTCCCGAGCACCCAATCACCAATGGCGTGCAACCGTTTACGATTCGCGACGAGTGGTATTACCACATGCGTTTTCAGCCCGACATGCAGGGCGTCACGCCGATTCTCTCTTCCTTGCCACCGATCGAGACCTTGACCTCGCGGGCCCACGATAAGAATCGCGGCAGCAATCCAGCAGTGATGGCTGCAGTCAGTGCTGGAAAAAAACAGCATGTTGCCTGGGCCTATGAACGCCCCGACGGTGGACGTGGCTTTGGCTTTACTGGCGGTCACTTTCACCAAAATTGGCAGCAGGACGATTTTCGTAAGACCGTGCTCAATGCAATCGTATGGACTGCCAAGGGCGATGTCCCGGCAGACGGGGTGCCGTCGCGCACTCCGACTGATGCCGAACTAGAGCTCAACCAAGACTATCCCGAGCGAAAACCTAAGAAATAGAATTTAATTCAAACCAAAATAATACCAATGACACGTTACCTTAAAACAATTGTTCTGCTCGGAGCCGCTTGCATGATCGCCAGCCCTGCTGTCGCTAAACCTACTCCAGCACCTGCCATCAAGGCGCTGTTAATCACCGGCGGTTGCTGCCATGATTATGATAATCAGCGAGAAATTGTTCCCATGGCGGTGGATTTATACTCCAAGCAAAAAGTTGAATGGACGATCGTGCACCAGCGCACCAAGGCCGTGGATGCGATACTTGAGTTTTACAAGAACCCAGGGTGGGCCAAGGGGTACGATGTGGTGGTGCACAATGAATGCTTTGCCGCGATCAACGATGCCAACTACATCGAAGGTATTCTGCAGCCGCACATTGACGGCGTGCCGGCGGTGTTGGTGCATTGCTCAATGCATAGTTACCGCGGCGGCCCGGCGGCTGAGAAATGGTTCGAATTCTGCGGGGTGCATTCCGCGCGGCATGGCCCACATCACGCATTTGAAGTGCAAATTACCGCGCCCGAGCACGAGATCATGCAGGGCATGAGCAACTGGACGACGCCGAAGGGCGAATTGTATTTCATTAACAAGGTCTTTCCGATGATGACGCCGCTGGCTGAGTCGAAATCAGAAAAAGACGGCAAGATGCACACGAACATCTGGGTCAATGCATTCGGTCCCAACAAAACTCGCGTATTTGCCACCACCATCGGTCATCACAACGAAACGATGCTGCAGGATCAATATATGCAAATGATCACTCGCGGGTTGTTATGGGCAGCAGGCAAACCCGTCGCTGAAAATCTAAAATCCATTAAAAAATAACAGTATCCCATCAATATGAACAATTTTACACGTCGCGATTTCGTTAAAGCCGCAGCACTTTCTGCCGCAGCAGTTTCTACATTCAACATTCTAGGCGCGCAGACCGTCAACGGCATTGGCACTCAAAAAATAAAGCTTGGTCTCATCGGTTGTGGTGGTCGCGGAAAAGGAGCCGCTGGGCAGTTTTTACAAGCATGTAAAATTCTTGGTATTGAAGTCGAGATCGTCGCGGTGGCAGATGTCTTTCAAGATCGTGTGCAAGCTGCGCTCTCTCAGTTTAATATCGATGCCTTACGCGGACACTCTGGCTATCAAGCGTATCAAAAAGTCACGCAGTCGGATGCCGAATTTGTCATTATGGCGACGCCGCCTAATTTCCGTCCGCGTCACTTGGAGGCCTGTGTCGAAGCGGGTAAGCACTGCTTTATCGAGAAACCCGTTGCGGTCGATCCGGTCGGTGCGCGTAAAGTGATCGAACTCGGAGAAATTGCGAAGACGAAAGGCCTGACGATTGTAGCGGGCACGCAACGTCGCTATGATGCCAAGTATCAAACCGCGAAGGCGAAAATTGATGCTGGCGCTATTGGTGAGATTGTCGGTGGTGTGGTTTCATGGAATGGTCAAGTGCCATGGATTTCGTTGCGTAAGCCAGGCCAGAGTGATGCGCACTATCTCACGCGTAACTGGCTCAATTTCACTGAGCTGTCTGGCGATCACATCGTCGAGCAGCACGTGCATCAGTTGGATGTCGCTAATTGGTTCATTGGTCGTACGCCAGTTTCGTTTAACGGAATGGGTGGGCGCGCGCGTCGTGAGACTGGCAATCAGTTTGATTTCTTCAGTGTGGATATGGACTACGGCGATGGCGTGCATATCCATAGTCAGTGTCGCCAGATCGCAGGTTGTTATAATCGAATCGGTGAGAGCTTTCGAGGTACTGAAGGTGAAACCATTGGCACTAAAGTGATGGGTAACGATGTTTCGGTCCCCACCATTGAGTTGGAAGGAGGCGCTAGCATGATTCAAGAGCATGTTGAGTTGATCAAAAGTGCTCGTGGCTCTGGCACTCCACTCAATTGCGCGCAAGCCGTCGCTGAAGCGACACTCACCGCGATTGGTGGTCGTATTTCTGCTTATACCGGTCAATTAGTCCGTTGGGTGGATTTAACCGTCAATGAAAAGTCGCCATTTTACTCGATGCAATTGACTCCTAACTCAATCGATTTTGAGCATGGTGAAGTATTTATGCCAGCGGAAGCACCAGCCATTCCAGGTAAGGCAATTCAGTTTCGTGTTCGCTAATCGACCATGCTCATCGTGAGACATTTATGGACCATAGTCTTGTTGCCGCTGCTCGCTGCCGTTTCAGTATCAGTGTGTGCGATTGCCGCTGACAAGCCCAACATCATCATCTTCCTGGTCGATGACATGGGAGTGATGGATACGTCGGTGCCGTTTCTCACAGACGCCGACGGAGAGCCGATGGTCTATCCGTTGAACGAGTGGTATCGCACGCCGAGCATGGCGCGCCTCGCTGCACAGGGCACACGCTTTAGCACTTTCTATGCGCAAAGTGTGTGCTCGCCGACCCGTGCGACTGTCATGAACGGGCAAAACGCCACGCGCCATGCCACCACGCAGTGGATTGCGCCTCATAGCAACAACCGTGGGCAATTTGGTCCGCAGGCTTGGAATTGGTCCGGCTTGAAAAAGGCCGATGTCACCTTGCCCCGTGTATTACAAGGCGCAGGCTACCGCACCTTGTTTCTAGGCAAAGCACACTTCGGACCAGTGGGTTCGGAAGGGGAGGATCCTTTGAACCTCGGCTTCGATGTGAACATTGGTGGCGCCGCTTGGGGGCAGCCCAAGAGTTACTATGGGCAGGATCATTATGGCAATCATCCCAAGTATGGGGAGAAGGTGACGCATCAGGTGCCGCATCTGGAGGCGTACTTTGATACCGATACGTTTTTGACAGAGGCACTTACCTTGGAAGCCAACAAGGAGATATCCAAATCGATTGAAGCTGGAGAGCCGTTCTTTCTGTTGATGTCGCACTATGCCTTGCACGCACCGTTCCATTCGGATCCACGCTTTGCGCCAAATTACGCGGGCTCTGATAAATCAAAGCAGGCCCAGGCCTTTGCGACTTTGGTCGAGGGCATGGACAAGTCACTTGGCGACATTATGGATCACCTAGAGATACTCGGCGTAGCTGAGGATACATTGATTTTCTTTCTTGGCGACAATGGCAGCGATGCTCCGCTAGGGGGCACGCATAAGGTCGCTAGCTCAGCGCCGCTACTCGGTAAGAAGGCCACGCACTACGAAGGCGGCATGCGTGTGCCGTTCATCGCCGCGTGGGCAAAAGCGAATGCCGCCAATATCGAGCAGCAACGCCTACCAATTGCGCAAGGCAGGATTCAGGCTCAGCTTGGCACCATCATGGATCTGTATCCGACGATTCTGGAAGTCGCAGGTGCGACTAATCCAGCTGGTCATATCTACGATGGTTACAGCTTGAGCAAATTGCTTTGCGGTCAAAGCGATGAGGCACATCCCGATGTTTTTTTAATGCACTTTCCCCACGCTCATCGCAGCAAGTATTTTACCAGCTATCGGAATGGCGACTGGAAGCTGGTGTACCATTACTTTCCGGAGATGAACAAGCAGAGCTCGCACTACGAGCTGTTCAATTTGAAGGACGATTTTGCCGAGTCGCAAAACTTGGCGGATTCGAATCCAAAAAAACTCCACGCAATGGTGCAAGCCATGGTCGCCCAGTTAGAAGCTGAAGAGGCATTGTATCCAGTCGATGCCGACGGCAACGAACTGCGCCCGATTCTCCCATCTATTTAACTCAATTCATTACCTCAAAATATTATGAAAAAGAAATCATTGTCACAGACCACCGCGACGCGTCGCGACTTCATGCAGAAAAGTGCCCTCGCAGGCGCCGGGCTTTTACTCATGCCTTCGGGCTCATTATTCGGCGCAGGCGCTGCCAGTAACCGCCTCAACATCGCGCTGATCGGTGCCTCTGGACGTGCGCGTGCTTTCTACGGAACGCTTAAGGGGGAGAACGTCGTCGCGGTCTGCGATGTGAACGAAAAGAACCTGCCAGACGCGCTACAGCATTTTCCCAAGGCTAAGGTTTATCAGGACTGGCGTAAATGCCTTGATCACCCCGGTATTGATGCGGTGCTGTGTTGCACGCCGGATCATCATCATGCGTTCATTGCGAATTGGGCGCTGAATCGTGATCTGCACATTTATATGGAGAAGCCATTGGCAATCACGGTTAATGAAGCGCGGACTGTGCGTGAGACTTATCTGACTAAACAGGGCAAGCTCGCGACACAGGTGGGTATGCAGCGTCACGCCTATGATAATTTTGCACGTCTGCGTGAGATGATTCACGACGGTGCGATTGGCAATGTGAAGGATGTCCACGTCTGGGGGAATCGCCAAATCCCACGACCCGGCTATTTGCCGGGTGGGCATGCCGTGCCTTCGACTTTGAACTGGGACCTCTGGCTCGGGCCCTCTCCAGAGCATCCATTTAATCCAGAATATGTGTCGCGCAATGACAGTTCCAACTGCTTAAACTGGAATATGTATTGGGACTTTGGTATCGGCCAGATGGGCGATATGGGTAGCCATACCATGGATCTTGCCTGGAATGTGCTGGACGCCAAGTTGCCGACTTCAGTTAAGTCGAGTTCCCCGGAGCTATTTAATTCAGGCGTCACACCAGTTAATTTGACATGCTCATATCAATTTCCCGCGAACGATTGGCGTGGCGAAACACGAGTCACTTGGTATCAAGGCGGCGCGATGCCGAAGTCGCCGTCAAGCTGGGTCGATATCAATAAGATCGGGCACGGCGCGCTATTTAAGGGCGACAAGGGCTTCGTGATTGCTGACTTTCAAAACCGCTTGCTGTATCCATCCGGTAAACAGCCAGACCTGACCTATTACAAGCCACGCAGTAAAGCTGAGATTACCCCGCCGCTAGGGAACTTTCAAGTGCAGTGGACCAAAGCCTGTAAGAGCAATAATCCGGTAGAGACCGCTTGTAATTTCGAATACAGTGCAAACATGATCGAGACAATGTGCCTCGGGCTTGCAGGCTTCCGCGCGGGAACCGACTTGGAATATGACGGTGCCAAGGGTGTGGTGACTAACAATGCCGCAGCCAATCAATACCTGACCAAGCCGTATCGTGCTGGCTGGACGATGAATGGCTAAGCGAGCGCATTAATTTTTCAGCCGCATACACTTTGTTGGGTATGCGGCTTTTTTTATTTTCATTGCGCACATTTCATTGCGGTATGATATCAACATTCAATGCAGTTTGATATGATCCTGGCATAAAGCCAGTCACTACAATTTCTAGTAGTGAGCGGGTTTATCCCGCGATTTTTTCAGCGTCATCAAGGTCACATATTAATAGATATTCTATGAAACGTCACATTCTTTCAGCCCTGCTTTTCATCGCAGGGACCTGCATCTTCAGCAGCCTTACCGCGACGGCAACCAAGCCAGCAAAGACGCCCAATGTCATCTACATCCTTGCCGACGACCTCGGTATGGGCGATCTCGGTTGCTACGGCCAGCAAAAGCTTAAGACGCCGAACATCGATCGCCTTGCCGACGAAGGCATGCGTTTTACGGATCACTACTCAGGCAACACGGTTTGTTCGCCCTCGCGTGCCGTGCTGATGACGGGGCAACATCCCGGCCATGTGCACTGCCGTGGCAACGGCAGCGAAAACGGCTTCGCGCTGGACTCGGAAATGACGACCTTGCCGCGTCTATTTAAGGACGCCGGCTATGCCACTGGTGCCTTTGGCAAGTGGGGCCTCGGTATTACCAGCGACACCGGCGCACCCAATCCATTGACGCACGGCTTCGATCACTACACCGGCTGGAAGAGTCAGATGATCGCGCACACCTATTATCCCAGTAGTTTCGTGCGTGATGGCGTGGAGTTGCCGCTGGAGCAGGGCACTTTTGTGCACGATCTGATCATGGCGGATGCATTCAAATTTGTTCAAGACAGCGTTAAATCTGAAACGCCGTTCTTTTGTTACATCCCGACTGCTGTGCCGCATGCCGCGATGCACGCACCCGAAGCACTGCATGAGAAATGGCGTAAGGTGTATCCACAATTTGATGACAGAGTCGGTAAGTACGGCGCGGGTCCTGGTGAGAATACTCCCAATGTGCAAAACCCGATCGCAGGCTTTGCGGCGATGATGGAGAATCTGGACAACCAGGTTGGCGAATTACTCAATCTGCTAATCGAACTCGGAGTGGATGAGAATACCATCATCCTTTTTTCTAGCGACAATGGTGCGCACCGTGAAGGCGGACATGAGCCAGAGTATTGGGACTCCAATGGCCCGCTGAGAGGCATCAAGCGCGATCTCTACGAAGGCGGCATCCGCACGCCGTTTTTAGTGCGCTGGCCCAGTCAGGTGGCAGCGGGGAGCACAAGTGCCCATTTGAGTGCTTTCTGGGATATTGTACCGACCATGGCTGAATTGACTGGCCAAGCAATCCCCACACAAAGCGATGGTATATCGATCGTTCCGACCCTGCTGGGGCAGGGGGAGCAGATACCGCACAAATATATTTACCACGAATTTATTCGCGGCAGAGCGAAGCCGTATTCTTCGCGCTCACTGCGTCAGGGAGACTGGAAGGCGGTGCAAGTCGCCAGAGATAACAAGCAGGGTGGGGGCTTCCATTCGATCGAACTGTACAATTTGAAAAACGATCTGGGTGAAACCAAAGATCTTGCGAAACAGTATCCAGAGATCGTCGACCAGATGGAACGCGACATGGACAAAGCGCATACGCCGCTCCAATAATCCTTAATCGGTTAAAGGTTTAGCCTGTGCGGCACTGGCTAGTGTTTACGCACTAATTTCGTGATGCGCCCCCATTTATTCCAGTCTTGAATGTAGATATTTCCTTCATGGTCAAAGCTGCAACCGTGGGGAGCGGTAAACACACCGTTTTGCCATTGTTCGGGTGGCACCCCGAATTTAGCACGTTGAGTGGTGTCTGGATTGTCACCTAGGACACTGATGATCTGGTTGTTCTTATCCAGGATCACTGCGCGTCCGGCCAATTCCGCGACCAGCACATAATCTTTCCAAATAGCGGCTGCACACGGTCGGCGTAATCCGTTGATCGCCACGTTGACAAAGTTTCCATCCAGATCGAAATGCTGGAGTCGAAGATTCTCTCGGTCACAGACCATCAGTAGGGGATTGCTCGGGTCGCGTGCGTCGATGGTCAATCCATGGCTGGTGATGAACTGTCCCTCAGCGCGTCCCCTTAGTCCAAATTGCTTGATGAAAGTGCCAGTCTTGTCGTATTTGAAAATCACGCTGGAGCCGTAGCCGTCGGCAATGAAAATGTCGCCATTTGGAGCGACTGCGACTGCGGTGGCTTTCGCCCAACTGTTGGCCGGATCCTGTTGCGCACCTTCGATTTTCAGAATAACATTTCCGTCCAGATCGAGCTTAGTGACATGGTTCATGCCAGCTGCATAAATATATTCTTGGCCGTTTTCTTGGTAGATGTTCAAGCCATGATAGCGCCGGCTTTTTTTGCCGAAGGTTTTGATGAAACTGCCGTCGGAGTTATAAACGATCATGCCGTTCGGCCCATCGGTCGACACATAGACCTTACCACTTTGATCAATCACGATGCCGCCATGAGTGGAGCCGATGTGATCATGCCCAGGCACATGGCCCCAGTTCGGCACGACTTCGTAGATCCATTCTCCTTGGCCTGTGCTGGCAGTGATCGGATTAGTGGCGGGAGTCGTGGTAAGAGGAGGTGTTTTTTTGCCCCACATTCTAACCTGTCCCAAATTCAGCGTGGCGGATCTTCCAATAGTTAGGCGGAAATATTTTGCATGCCGCTTGTCTGCGGGTATCTGCGTCAGATCAACATTCCAGAATAGTTCAGCGGTAGTGGGCGTCCATACTGTCTGCCACTCGGTGCCGTCCTTCGAACTTTCTAGGCTGATTCCTTGCGCCCGCTCGGGGGCATCGGATCGGTTGACTAGGTTCAAACCTGTAAGCGTGATAGCTTGCTCGTAACTGAATTGAACCCAAGGGTGATCTTCATATAAGGTATGCACAGCAAATGCGAGTCCATTGTCCTCATCCTGAATGAGCGATTGGAGTCCATCCAGCGGATCATGCTGACTGGTGGAACTGACGGTCACCTCGGCCTGAGGCGTGATCCGTTCGCCGAATTTGGCTTTGTCTTGATCAAACGCGGCGATGGAGGAGGTCGGCGGCAGGATCTTGCCCCACAACAGGACCTGTTGCAGGTGCAAAGTGGCGCTGTCTCCGGGGATCATCAGTCGGAAATGCTTGGCCTGCCGCTTTGCTATGTCGATTCGGGTGAGGTCAATGTTCCAGTCGGCTTTCACTTCGGTTGACGTCCAGACATCCTGCCAACTGTTGCGATCAAGATCTGTCGTTAAGGTCGAGGCCGGGCCGGGATCGGTATCGCTAACCCAGAACTCGATGCGGTCTACATAGTCCTTTCCGTTAATTTTTCGCTGGGCATAGAAGACGCAGTCAAAGGTCACGGTCGCTCCCATGTCGTAGACCACCAAGTGCGGGCCTGGGCCACGGCCAGCATAATCTTTGCCCAGTCCGGTGGAGGTGCCTACAGTCTCGATTGTCACCGTACCGTCATAGAGGTGGTCGACGGCGTAACGATCACCGAATTCAACCGATGCCGTGGCGCGTGCGGGATTACCCAGTAGAGTTACGGCTGTTTTATCGGAACCCTTACCGAGCAACAGTTCAGTGCCACCAGGGTTCCAGGAACCGCCGGCGAGGCGCATGGTTACATAGCGTCCGCTCAAGCTTTTCCCTAAAGGGTATTCGGTAAGCTGTGTGTTATTGGTATTGGTGATATGCACACTGCAATCTGCTGGATCCTGATTAGAACTTTGCAAGGTAAGTCCCGCCGCATGTTCTGGGATGTCCCGACGGTTTTTAATGCTGATGGCGTTCAGGGTGACTTGCTGATCATAGCTGAATCGAACCCAAGGCTGTTTCTCTTGTTGAGTGTGAAACGAGAACGGTAGCTCGTTGTCCTGTTCTTGTACTAAGAGCTTCAAGCCTTCGGGGGGATCGAATTGGCTGCTGGAACTGACAGTCACAGTGGCTTGCGCAGCGAGCTGATCTCCATATTTCTTAGCACCCTCATTGAACAGTTCTACCGAACGCTCGAATGGATCAATGATTTTTTTCACTGGGCCCACGACATCAACTTCCATGGACTTGAGGCGTGATTGCAGTGCGTCTATTTCATCCTGCAGTTTACGCTGTTTGTTGGCGTTGACCATCTCAGTTATGAAGTCCTCTGCGGCTTCGTAGCTCACATCTGTGTTCCAAGTAATGACTTGACGAAGATTAGGTAACTTCTTGAGCCACTGGAGCGCAGCGTCACTGATGGAGGTACCGTAGAGGCTGATTTTTTCGAGCTGCCGCAGGTTTGCGAGATACTGCATGCCATCATCTGTGATGGGGGTATTGTTGAGGCGCAATTGTTCGAGATTGCTGAAGGTGCTGATCTCTTTGAGGGTCGCATCGCTAAAAGTAGTGTTACCGAGATCCAGCAGGGTGATGTTGGCTTTGATTGGGGCGAGTTGAGCCACTAGAGCGTCGATCGAGTCAGTGGTCGGTTCGAAAAACACGTCTAGCGCAGGGGAGTCCAGAGCCACTCGCTGAATCCGCATCTGGGGGAGGTGATGCAGCGGCGCACTGGCCTCGACGGTTGCTTCCCAGGGGAGCATAGGAGTGATTGGCTCTGCAATCACAAAGCCTAGTGCGCTTTCCATCAATGCAATGGATTCGTCAGACGGTAGCTCTGTATCCAGTGACATGCGTTCGGGCGCGCCTTGATCAATCCACCAACTAATTGCTTCTAGTTCCGCTTCGCTCAGTTGCACTTTACCTTCGGGAGGCATGTGCTCTTTATGGTCGAGTGGCAACTGCGCGCGCTCAATCATCAAGCTCTCCGTAGCATTGCTAGCGTGCAGCGCTGGGCCGTTTTTGCCGCCGATTAACAGCGCTTCGAGATCGACCATTCGGAGCTCGCCCTTGCTTTTTGTATCGCTGTGACAGTCAACACATTTAGCATTAAGGATGGGCTGTATCACGCGGTCGTACAGGGCGGCATCTTCTATTGTGCCTGAATCGATCAGTTCTGGTGGAGCGGTGCCTCCCAATGCTTCCGGCAGATAGGCGGTGAGATAATCGTCGCCGTGGGTTAAAGAGCCTCCGAAATGGCCGGTTGCTCCTAACAAGCCCATACCGAACAGTAGGGATAGGCTGTAGAATAGGCCACTGCCGCGGCGTTTGGATCGATGGGCGCATAGCATCCAGATAGTGGCGATGCTGGTGCCGAGTCCCAACTGGCGATGTTTCAGCAGCAACTCAGCATCATAGCCGCCCGGAATGGCCAGCAAGGTTCCAATGATGGTCGAGAGAATGGCGGTGATCATGCTAAACCACAGCAGCGTGCCGATGCCAATTCGGAGGTTGGACTGACTGAACAGGGCCACCAGTTGTAAAATAACTACCGCGGCAATAAAGCCGATCGGCATATGCACAACCAGCGGATGGAAGCGGCCAATAAAAATTACGATTTCTTCGGATACTTCTGGATACGGATACAACCCCGCGATGAGGATGATCGCCGTGGCGATGATTGAGAAGAGGGTGAAGCGGGAGCAGGGGCTTGCGCGCTTTATTTTTGAATCAGTCAAAGGGTGTTCCATTAAGCTAGAATATCGTGCATCACGTGGCCATGTACATCGGTTAATCGGAAGTCGCGTCCTTGGTGACGAAAGTTAAGGCGTTCATGATCAATGCCCATCAAATGCATCAGCGTGGCATGCAGATCATGGACATGCACAGGATTTTCCACGATGTTATAGCCGAAGTCATCCGTCTTCCCGTAGCTGATGCCGGGTTTGATCCCGCCTCCAGCAAACCACATGGTGAAACAGCGAGGATGATGGTCACGGCCATAATTATCCTTGCTCAACTGACCTTGGCAATAAGTAGTGCGCCCGAATTCGCCGCCCCAAATGACCAGAGTGTCATCTAGCATTCCGCGCCGCTTCAGGTCTTTCAGTAGGGCTGCCTGAGGTTGGTCAGTTGCATCTGCCTGCTTTCTGATTTGATGCGGTAGATTGTTGTGCTGATCCCAGCCGCGGTTATACAATTGAATAAAGCGCACGCCGCGTTCGGCCAGTCGGCGAGCCATTAGGCAGTTGGAAGCGTAGGAGCCCGGCGTCAGTACGTTCGGGCCATACATGTCCAGCGTCTCTTTAGATTCGTCTTGAGTGTTTGCCAGATCGGGCACCGACATTTGCATCCGGTATGCCATCTCATACTGCGAAATCCGTGCGGCCACTTCCGGGTCGTTGGAGCGCTGGGATTCCTCGTGATTTTGCAACGCGAGCAGGTCGAGCATCCGCCTACGGTCGGTGCGTTTAATCCCTTTGGGGTCTTTAAGGAAAAGCACGGGGTTTTCCGAGCCTCGAAAGTTCACGCCCTGGTGTTCACTGGGTAAGAATCCAGAGCTCCACAATCGCGAGGAGATGGCCTGCATATTGCCGAAACCTTGGCTGATCATTACCACAAAGCCGGGCAGGTTCTCATTGGCGCTGCCTAGCCCATAACTGGCCCAAGAACCAAAGGAAGGCCGTCCAGGCAATTCACTGCCGGTCTGTAAAAAGGTAATGCCTGGCTCGTGGTTAATCGCAGAGGTGTGCATACTTTTCACCACACACAGCTCTTTGGCCATCGCACCGGTATGTGGATAGAGCTCTGACACCCACAGGCCGTCCTCATTGTTTTCATGCCGGTTAAACTTGAACATTGAGGGCGCAATCGGGAAACGTGCCTGACCAGAAGTCATACCAGTGATGCGTTGTTCCCCACGTACGGAATCAGGCAGGTCGAGATCGAATTTATCCGTGAGTACGGGTTTGTAATCGAACAGATCCTGTTGCGCTGGGCCGCCGTTTTGAAACAGGTAAATCACCCGTTTTGCTTTGGGGGCGAAATGGGGGGCCCCTAAAGATCCAGCTTCCATCGGCGAGTTGCCAAACAGGTTGTTGCCCATTAACGAGCCTAGCGCGAGGCCGCCAATTCCTGCAGCACTTTTGCTGAAGAACTGCCGCCGAGTCATGTTTAAGTAGTGATTTTCAAATGGATTCATCGGGTAGGCTAGTCTCGGGTTAAGGTTTCATCCAAGTTGAGTAGAGCCGACATACTGAAGCTAAGCGCGGCGAGTTCGACTTCCGGAATTTTTGGGTCTTTGGGTTTTTCGCCGTAGCTGAGAAACGCAGCAGCATCCTCTGGTGTGAGGTTGAAGCGTTCGAGACTTTCGTTACTGAAGCTTTCCCAATGCGCTAGTTCCGAATCGATTGGGCTGCGACCTGTGGTGAGCAAAAAGCCACGTGTCAGTCGGGCCGACAGCGTCTCCTGCCATGAGCCGGCAACGTCGTTGAAGAGCCGAGTGGCGAGTTCGCGAGACATTTCCAAATAGGTTTCATCGTTCATCAGCATCAGTGCCTGTAAAGGGGTGCTGGTAATGCGCCGCTTCATTACGCACGCTTCTCGAGAGGGCGCATCAAACAGTTCCATCTGCGGCGGTGGCGAGGCTTGCTTCCAGAAAGTATACATGCCGCGGCGGTATAGCTTGTCGCCTGAATCCCTTTGAAAGATGCCGGTATTGATATCGGGACGCATGGTTTTTTCACGCCATAAGCCATCGGGCTGGTAGGGCTTTACACTGGGGCCGCCAATGGTGGTGACCAACAAGCCGGACGCCGATAAAGCATTGTCGCGGATCACTTCAGCTGGGAAGCGATAGCGTGGCGCGCGGGCGAGTAAGCTGTTGTCGGGATCGATTTCTTTGAGCTCCTCGCGAACCGTCGAGGCCTGACGATAGGTCGCGCTCATCACCATCATTTTCATTAACCGTTTCACATCCCATTGATTCTCTTTAAAATCAACGGCAAGATAATCGAGCAGATCGGGGTGAGAGGGTGGATCACTCTGCAGGCCAAAATCTTCCGATGTTTTAACAATCCCGTGCTGAAAGAGTTGCTGCCAAAAACGGTTGACTGCAAAACGGGCGGTGAGTGGGTGTGAATCTGCAACCAGCCACTGCGCTAAGCCTAGTCGGTTTTTTGGGGCGTCTTTCGGCATAGGGTCAAATACCGCCGGGGTGACGCGTTCGCGTGGTCGATCTTTGATTGGTTGATCGTAAAGGCCGCGGTCGAGCACATAGGTCGGTTGAATGTCTTTTTTTTCTTCCATCACCATGCAGCGAGCTGCCGTCATTTTGAGGTGTGTAATTTGGATCCTTGCGCGGAAATAATCGATCGCAGTCAGCTTGGTTTGACCAGCTTGGTTCAAACTGTCGATCAGCAGCGCATCCTGGTGCCAGACGAGACGATCTTTGACTGGAATCAGCGCCACTGGGTTATCGAGGTCGTGCGGATTGTTTCCCACATAGACGATCAGATCATTGTTGAACTTTTCTTGGGTTTGATTGCCTACGTAACGAAAACGAACAAGCAGTTCTCCTTGCGCGGCGGTGACGGGTTCTTTGAGTTGCAGCAAGAAGTGGTGTTGGTCGCTAGGTAGCCCCTGATTCCAAGCGCTGGATGGATTGTTATCGAGCGCCTGAGCGATGCCTGTTTCAGGCCCCGAAGGCAACGAACTGTAGCCGGAAGCCAATTCAAGTGTTTGCGTGCTGTCGCCGTTGCGCAGTATGACTTCGATTTCAGAAATGATGTTTTCCGACTGGTCGGGGAGCAACTTGCCCATTTCCTTGGGACTTGCCTCTACCCGAATGGTGTTGAAGGGAGTCCCTGGAGCCTTGAAGCCAAGTGTGAGACTGGCATTCGAACCGATGTCGGCCCGAAGCACGATTTTTTTCGAATCGCTGATCTGAGTGATCTTATTGTTCGCGTTATTTCGTAGTTGTTTCTGGGTTTTGATAGAAACGAGTGGCGGTAGCTTTTTCTGATCGCTGTGTGCACTGTCCAGCGTAAGTGCCTGCCATTGTACTGCGTGCTCATCGGCAGGGATTTTGACAGAATCCTTCCCTTTTAGTTTTTTTAAAGTGGTTACCTCTTGCAGTACTGCATCAGCAGATGCACGGGTCATTTTCTGTTCATCCGAATAGACTGTAATAAACGGAGGGTAGGCATAGGCGCGGAATTCCTGCTGGGCCTCCAGCCCTTTTTCCGGAATGTTGTTGAAAAACGACATGAAGCTATAGAAGTCGTCTTGAGAAATGGGATCGAATTTATGATCATGGCAACGTGCGCAGGCCAAGGTGAGTCCCATCATCGCAGAGCCCATCGTACTGACTCGGTCCACCGCATATTCAATCAAGTACTCTTCGGGAATGACGCCCCCCTCGTTGGTGATTGGATGGTTGCGATTGAATGAAGTGGCAATCTTTTGCGCATCGGTTGGATCGGGCAGTAAATCCCCAGCTAGCTGTTCGATAATGAACTGGCTGTAGGGCATATTCTGATTGAAGGCGGTGATCACCCAATCTCGCCATGGCCAACTGGTGCGCATCATGTCGACGTGGCTGGCGTTGGTATCTCCGTAACGGGCGGCGTCTAACCAGTCGGTCGCTAAGCGTTCGCCATAGTGGGGCGAGGCGAGAACCTCGTCGACCATTGCTTCAAAGGCCGCAGGCGACTCATTGCCGACAAAAGCACTGATCGCTTCTGGGCTAGGAGGTAGCCCCGTCAGATCCATATAGACTCGTCGAATCAACGTTTCTTTATCGGCTTCCGGGGCAGGGCTGATCTGGCGGTTTTCCAGTTTAGCCAGTACGAAATAATCGATGTCATTTTTGATCCAAGCGGTTTGCTTGACTGCGGGCAAGTTGGGCTTGGTGGCGGGGACAAAGGCCCAATGTTTTTTATATTCCGCACCATTCAGGATCCATTGGCGCAGGATCGCCACTTCCTCGTCGCTGACATCTTTTTTCTTGGCCGCAGGTGGGGGCATTCTTTCATTGGGATCTTCATGCAATATTCGGCTAAGCAGCAAACTCTCTTCGGGTTTTCCGGGAACAATGCCATAGCGCGCAGCTTCACCGTCTTTTGCCAAGTTCAGGCGAGAGGCTTCTTGGCTGTCCAATCTAAATGGACTCGCTTGATTGTCGACATCTGGACCATGGCAGGCGAAACAGCGGTCGGAGAGGATCGGGCGGACATGGGTGTTGAAACTAACCTCTTCGGGCAATGCTAGCAGAGAGGGTTGGTGCGGATCATTTACTTCACTTTGCTCGCCAGCTTGCGAAGCTTTTTCAGACGAACAAGCTGCTGTCAAAAGACAGGCGCATGCCGCGGTCACATGCCATGATTTCTTTATCCAAACTAATAGCATCGATTCGTTGTGAGTCGTCATACTTGTCAATATTATTAGATTTCGCTGGTATAGCCTGACCCAAGTTTAAGGGACAAATGAAGTAAAAAAAACCATATGTTATATGCGTATTTGATGTTACAATCTAAATGCGGTGCTTACTTGCCGTAGACTTCTACTTCGATGTAGTGATTCATGTCGTTGGCGGTGTTGCCGTTACTGTAGAGGCGAACGTATTGTGCGTTGGTGCTTTTGGCATCGATCAGCTTGCCATAGCGTGTGTCGACGTAAGGCTTGTCGGAGCCTTTGCCTTGCTCAGCCGAGTTGTCGTAGTCGTTGTTGAACAAGGTGGTCACATCAGTTGCGAACTCAGGATCGTTCGAAACTTGCACGATGATATCGTGGTACGCGCGCTTTTGAGAGTGGTAGTGCCATACCCAAATCGCTGCGAGTTCAGATGGCGCATCGAGGTCGATCTGTACCCATTGTGCGCCGTCCATTAGTTCGACGAAGTAACCTTCGCCAGCTTCTTTGTCGCCATCAGTGATGTATTCGAGTTCGCCGATGATTGGAAAGTCGTCGCTACCGGTGACGGTCTTGCCAGCAGAGAGCAGCACTGTGCCTTCAGGCACCATCATTACGGGCGCGCTGTTGGGGGCTTTTTCGAGGTTATCGACTTTGATCGGCTGCGGTGTGCCTTCGATCAATTCTGGTGGAATCTCTGTAGTGAGTGGCATACTGCCAGCGCTGGCAACCGCTTTAGGCGCTGATGCGCTGTCGTCGGATACCGCTTTGTCGCCGCAGCCAGTGAAGATCAATGCGCTGCTGGCAAAGGAAAGTAGGATTAGATTTTTCATGGTATTTTAGTTGGTTGAAAGTGGTTGGTTGGATCTGCAGCAAATAAGACTATAACACATCTATCATCGCTTTAGTATCACGCGATCGCGGGATAGAATACTGCTCTTTATTCTCAAGTTTCCCTAAGTATGTAAATGCTCGTCGGTGAAATGAATAGTTTCTCGGGTGTTGGCTGCGTGATTGACCCAATAAATGGGCGCCTCGGATTCGAGGGCATGACGGGCATCACAAGTCAGCTTAGCATTACCACGAATGGTGTCCAAGAAATTCTCGATATGCGGCTGGTGCGGTGCTTTGCTCAGGCCGCCAGGCAAAGCATATTCGTCAGGTGGTGCCGACTCGTAAGAGGCGATGGCATCAGCGCCACCCGCGGCTTTGCCGGCGGCTTCTTTTTTGAGGAGACCGCGGCTCACCAGATTATCCCATTTAGCGCTGTCGGCTCCCGACTCTTTGTAAATCTTAGTGTAGGCTTCGCGCTCAGAAATGTTGATGGTACCGTCGGCGCCCATGAAGGACTCGTAGTAACCACCGCCAGAACTGGTGGTGGTCAATACTTGGTAAAATGCGCGCACATTACCTTGTGGGGTATCATAGTCGAAGATGCACATGACATTGTCGAAATGCTCACGATCTTTGAAGTAGCTGCGACCTCCGGATGCCATTAGCGAAGTTGGCTGGCAGCCAAGGTACCAATTGAAAATGTCGATTTGGTGAGCCCCTAGGTCGGAGATTGGTCCACCTGAGAGGGCGGTGTAAAAGCGCCAATTCAAAAAACGATGACGCAGTTCCTCGAGTGACAGTTCGTGATCCGCGCCCAGATTGAAGCCGGCCTTTCGGAGTGTTTCAGCGTCCGGCAGAATGGATGGCTTGGATACAATGTCCTGAGATGAGCTGAGTGCCCGATTCCACTGGCCATTAATGTTGACGATTTGACCGCAAATTTTTTCTTTTTGAATGAGTTGATCGAGTGTGTAGCGGTAGCGTGGATTACTGCGGCGCTGATGGCCGATTTGACAAAGTTTACCGGTGCGATCCATTGCGGCGACGATACTGCGCGCGCCTTCGAGGGTGTTAGACATCATCTTTTCGCAATAAACATCGCATCCGGCCTCGAGGGCCATAATCGTGTGTGGGGCGTGCCAGAAGTCGGGTGTGGCGACAAATACCGCATCGAGCTCTTCTTTTTCGAGCATCTCTTCGGCATCGAGGTAGCGGTTGATATTAGTGTCGAAGCGCGACTTGATAGTAGAAAAGGTGCGGCCGACGCGGGCTTTCATGATATCGCAGGCGGCGACGTAGCGAATGCCTGGGATGTTGACCATCGCGTTGAACAGCACTTCGTGTTGCTTGCCGCAACCGATAAAGCCGACGCGGATGTCGTCGGCGGGCGCGCCTGCTTCCTTGGCGCGTAAAATCGAGGGCGCGCCTAGTACGAGGCCTGCGCCGAGGGTGGACTTGGCGAGGAAGTCACGTCGAGAAAGAGCTGGGAGTTTTAAATTCATGGCTGAGCTTTGGCTGGGATTACCATTTTTTGAGAACTGCAAAGCGATTGTACTTTGCGAGTGCCAGTGCCATTACGACCAAAATAATATGCACACCAAGCCATGCGACGCCGGAGCTCTGATTGATTAAAATCAGACCGAAGGTGAGGCTAGTGTAGACTAGGCCCATCACAAATAATGAAATGCGTTGAGCAATGCCGAGTAATACGCCAAGACCTAAGATGATGAGTGCTGGTCCGAGGATGCTGTCGTAAAGGTTGAGTCCCCATGTTGGGATGAGTGGCTCGTTGCTGAACTTTTCGTAAAGTGGAACTGGCACTCCGTGGTAGTTGCTGAGCGAGTAAACCTTACCTGTGACTGTATCAGTGAGTCCGTAGCTATTGGGCACGCCGTCAATGAGAACATCTTTGTCGCTGCTGTTGGTGCCGGCATATTTCTCAATACCAGTTAAGAGCGCGCGGCAACCAAGCCAAACGCGGAGTGTAAGCATGCCGAGCGTGAGCCCGAGGTCGTTGGAGTATTTATCTTTGGAGGCCATAAATAATGTGTGTGTTGAAGAGATTTAGACACCGAATCGAAGTAATTGTTATATTATATGCGAAAAACTGCAATCGAACACAATGTGTTTTTTTGCGAATTCGATCTGCTTAAATGCTATAATAGATCAATTAAATACATTAGTACTTATTTTAAATATATGTTCATCATAGTTTTATAGATTATCTTTTTGTTTTTCGTTTTAACTAATATAGGCTATTAGACTTTATAATTTATTGGATTATTGACAAATTTCGTCATAAAATTGGATCATTTTGTGATATTTTTGAGTGCTTGGTTGGCTTGGATTTAAAAGTGTATTATTTTCCAGTCCACTTGCGTGCACTTGATCGAGCACTTTATCAGATCCAGGACCAGCCACTAATCATCTGTTTTGATGATACGCATTCAAAAAGTGTGGACGTTGTGCGCGACGATTATTTTATACAAATTACCAAGCTGATGTCGCGGATTAATTATTTATTAGACGTCGCAATTAAGCATAAATAATCATGCGCATTAAATAGTTTAAGTTGTTGTTTTAGATGATTTTACGCTTAAATTTTGTAGGCATTTTATTGCGTGCTGTGAAAATAATTAAAAATATATTAGATTAATTTCTTGTCGTATTGCGTCAGGTTGTTTTGTTTTATCTGACCAATGGTACAGTATTTCCAAGACAAATGTATATCCCATTCTCTGCAGGAGTCTTTTTTTCAGACTTTGCGCCCTGGGCAGATGATGGAGTCTTTGTTTGATTGCGTGCCCGGAGCATTTTTCTTTGTGAAGGATCGCGAGAGTCGTTTTATGGGCGGCGGGCGAAGTTTCGCGCAGACGCTCGGTGAGGAATCGATCGAGAAGATGATCGGTAAGACGGATTATGATTATAGCCCCGATTTCTTGGCAGATGGATTTTATGCGGATGACCAACGCGTCATTCGTACGGGGCAGGCGATTCATAATCAGATCGAGTTGGTGCCATCTGCCGATGGTTCGCTCGACTGGTTGTGCACGACTAAGGTTCCGCTGTTTGATAACGACGATGCGGTGATTGGTTTGGCTGGTGTCGCGCGTATGATCCGTGACTCTGATACGGTGTATGCGGAACATCCGGAAATGCGCCGAATCGTCAACCATGTGCGCGCGCACTATCGAGAGAAGTTGTCAGTTGCAGGGATTGCCGAAGTGGGCGGAATTTCGGTTAGCTCTCAAGAGCGTTTATTTAAAAAAACCTTCGGCCTTACACCTTTGATGTATCTAAGGCGTACGCGTCTGAATGCTGCGTGTAAGATGTTGCGCGAAACCGCTGTTGGTCTTGCGGAAATCGCAGTTCAATGCGGCTTCAATGATCAAACCAATATGACGCGCGCCTTCCGACAGGAGTTGAAAATCACACCGCTCAAGTATCGACGCAGCTTTAGTGAAGCGGCTGCTCCTCGTAATCAGCGTAAGACTTCGATGGTTTTACGTGCACAAATTTAGTACTCATTTATTTCGACCAAACCTAGCACACATTTATCCCGATCAACCCAAAAAAACATATGAAACATAGCAAAAATGACAGTACCGTATTCTGGGGCTCTTTTATTGCCCTGATCACCACCTCGATGGCCTTTATTATTCGGGCAATCTTAATTAACAGTGGCATTTGGCCGGAGCAGTTCGGTCTCGATAAGGTCCAGTCTGGCGTGCTGTTTGGCGCGGGCATCTGGCCCTTTGCAATCAGTATCATTTTGTTCAGTTTAATTATAGACCGAGTCGGCTACAAATTTGCGATGTATTTCAGTTTTGTCTGTTATGCGATTTTTGGTGCCCTCGCGGTGATGGCCTACGGTATGGTCAACGGTGAAGTTGTTGATCTCGCCATGGCGCAGGCCAAGGCTTGGAACTATCTTTACTGGGGCTCAGTGATTCTTGGGCTTGGTAATGGTACGGTTGAAGCCTTTATTAATCCGGTGGTTGCGACACTTTTCAAGGATGAGAAATCAAAGTGGTTGAACATTCTGCATGCTGGCTGGCCCGGTGGTCTGGTGCTCGGTGGTGTGTTAGCAATCGGCCTCAGTGGCATGGTTGCAAATGATTGGCGTATTTTGATCGGCATTATGTTTCTGCCTGCGTTCGTCTACTTGGTAATGCTTGCCAAGGTCAAATTTCCAGTGAATGAGCGTGTAGCTGCAGGTTCGAGCTACCGCGAAATGTTGGCCGAGCTTGGTACTGCTGGTGCGTTCATCGCATTCTATCTGATCTTCTCACAGTTGGGCAGCGTGTTTGCTTGGTCTACTGGCATGACATGGGGCTTGATCGCTGTGTCAGTTCTTGGCTTTGCTTTCTATGGCCGTTCTTTGGGTAACCCACTGCTGTTGGTGTTGGTGGTGATCATGATGCCACTGGCGACTACAGAGCTTGGCACCGACGGCTGGATCTCTGCTCTGATGGAAAAACCAATGCACGCCGCTGGTTGGGATCCGACTTGGGTGCTGGTTTATACTTCGCTGATTATGATGGTGCTACGCTTTAATGCCGGCCCAGTTATCAATAAGTTTGGTCCGCTCGGTCTGTTGGCCCTATGCTCTGCGCTGGCCATCGTTGGTTTGTACCTGCTGTCTTTTGCGACTGCGGTTGGTTTTATCTTCTTTGCTGCGACTATTTACGGTGTCTCTAAAACCTACTTTTGGCCAACTATGCTCGGTGTGGTCGCCGAGCAAACACCAAAGGGTGGGGCGCTGACGCTAAATGCGATTGCTGGCATCGGCATGCTCAGTGTCGGTATCTTGGGTGGTCCCTTTATCGGTTACTTGCAGGAAAGCTCGGTGACTTCCGCGATTCAAGTAGAACTGCCTGCTGCGTACGAACAAGTCACGCAAGAGAGCGATTATCTGCTTGGAAAATACACCGCGCTCAATAGTAATGCACTTGCTGATTTGACAGAAGAAGATCAGGTGCAAGTCACTAATATTCAAGAGCGTGAGACGCAGGGTGCGCTGGCCAAAATGTGCATGTTTCCTGCCTTCATGCTGATCTGCTACATTGGTCTGATTCTCTACTTCAAGGGCCAAGGCGGCTACAAGCCGAAGGTTCTTGGCGGCACGCATTCTGACTAAGAAACAGTATTTTAAATACGCCTTACTATGTCATCTCCAAGAACACTCAATGTTGGGCTCATCGGCGGCGGTGGTGGTGCCTTCTTTGCGCATCCACATCAAAAAGCGATTCACTTCGATGGCACGCGCCGCGTGGTGGCAGCTGCACTGCGAAGTGATCCACAAGCTGCTCTCGAAGACGCGTCGAACTGGTCGTATCCAATCAAAGGATACGCGAGCTACGACGAAATGATTGATGTGCAAAAGGATCTTCCGAAAGGAGAGCGTCTGGACTATGTGGTCGTGGTTACCCCTAATCATGCGCATTTCGCGCCTTCGCTAAAAGCAATCAAGGCGGGGATTCCGGTCTTCTGTGAAAAACCACTAACATTAAATCATGCGGAGGCGGTAGAACTTGCTGCTGTCGTTGAAGAGTCGAAGGTGCCATTTGCAGTGGCTCATACCTATCTCGGTCATTGGAGTACTCGCTTGGCTCGGCATATAGTGCAAAGCGGTTTGATCGGAGACGTGCGCTGGGTGGACTCGTCCTACATTCAAGGTTGGCTCGCGGGAAAGGCCGAAGACGAGGGGCAGCAACAAGCGTCTTGGCGAACTGACCCGAAAAAGACTGGCGCCTCCAATTGTGGCGGTGACATTGGCACGCATGCGTTGATGCAGTTGCGCTATGTGACTGGCTTGAACGTATCGAAGGTTTCAGCGCGCTTAGAATGCATGGTCGAAGGTCGCTCGCTAGATGATCACTTCACCACTTATTGTGAACTGTCCAATGGTGCCAAAGCACTGGTGCGCGCCTCGCAAATTTGTATCGGTCATAAGAACGACTTGAGCATCGAAGTGAATGGCAGCCTCGGTACTTTGGTTTGGCGTCAGGAAGACTCAGAAGCGGTCAAGATCATGCTGCCAGGGCAACCAGACCGTGTTTATTGGCGCGGCGAAGTCGCAGCAAATGATGGTTTCCTGGGTGAACTGCCGGAGGATTTGATGGGGCAACCCACGCTGCCATCCGGCCACGTCGAAGGCTTCCACGATGCACTGGCACGCTTGCACCGTGACTTTGAATGCGATGTGCGCGCTTATAATGCCGATGAAACTGTCAACGGCGATGGCTCCAAATATGCCACTGTCGAAGATGGCCGGATCGGACTAGCTTTCATTGAAGCGGCTGTTGCCTCGAGTGCTCAGGATGGCAAGTGGACCGTACTTGATTAAAATAAATGATGCATCGATTTATTCTGTCTTTGTCTCTGTCACTGGCTGCTCCGTTGCTCTGCGCTGCAGTCTCGCAATATAGTAGTATCGACCAAGCGATTGCGCGGGGTGATCTAGCGGAAGTGCAACTGCAACTCGCAGCGCATCCTGAACGTGCGATGAAAGGTGAGCATCCGAAGCTCTCACCGCTTAATCAGTCTATTTTGCGTAAGAAGGTTGAGATCGCACTTGTGCTGGTCAAATCTGGCGCGGACGTCAATCAACCCGATTCCAGCAAGCGCACACCGCTACATCTTTGTGTCGAACGCGATTTGCCGAAAGTTGCGATTGCACTGCTCAATGCCAATGCAATGCCCGACGAATGGGACAAGGCCGGTTGGACACCGCTGCACAATGCCGCAGCAAAAGACCGACTGGCGATCGCCAAAGTCCTAATCGACGGCGGCGCCAATCCTAAAGCACTGAGCGAGCGCGGCGGCACGCCTCTGCACGAAGCAGCCGCCAGCGGCAGCGCCGAGATGGTGCAACTTTTGCTCGATTCCGGTGTCAATCCTTCTGTCAACGCAGTCAACGGCGACACCGCTCTTTCTATTGCTCAAGCCAACAACAACGAGGCTGCGATCCATTTGCTGCAACCTTCCAACTAACAACTTCCAACTAACAATATTAAATATGTCACGACCTGTTACACTCTTCACCGGCCAATGGGCCGATCTTTCACTCGCCGAACTGGCACCCAAAGTTAAAGAGATGGGCTTCGACGGTGTCGAACTCGCTTGCTGGGGCGACCATTTCGACGTGCAGGCCGCGCTCAACGAGCCGGACTATATCGCCAAGAAATGGGAGCTGTTGGAGGCCAATGGCCTGACCTGCTACGCGATTTCCAGTCACCTGGTCGGCCAAGCAGTCTGCGATCGCATCGACGCGCGTCACGCGGCGATCCTATCTCCTGAAATCTACGGCGACGGCGAGCCCGAAGGTGTGCGTCAGCGCGCAGCCAAAGAAATGCAGGATACCGCTCGTGCGGCTCGCAAGTTCTTCGATGCCAAACCAGGTGGTGCCCCCGAGCGTGTGGTGGTCAATGGTTTTACTGGTTCGTCGATTTGGCATCTGTTGTATTCTTTTCCGCCAATCGTGCCCGGTCAAATCGAGGCCGGTTTTCAAGACTTCGCCGATCGTTGGACGCCGATTCTCGACGTGTTTGAGCAGGAGAATGTGTATTTTGCGCTCGAAGTACACCCGACTGAAATTGCCTTTGATATTGCCAGCGCTGCCACTGCACTTGAGGCGATCAACCATCACCCACGTTTCGGATTTAACTACGACCCGAGTCACCTCGGTTATCAGGGCGTGGACTACGTGAAATTCATTCGCGACTTCGGGGCTTATATCTTTCATGCGCACGTTAAGGACGCATGGTGGGGGCACGGCAATGGTGACGTCGGTGTCTTTGGTGGTCATACTGACTTTGGAGACGCACGTCGCTATTGGGATTTTCGTTCGCCAGGGCGTGGCGATATTAATTTCGAGGAAGTCATCGTCGCACTCAATGACGTGGCCTACAACGGACCGCTGTCGATCGAGTGGGAAGATTCTCGTATGGATCGTTTTCACGGTGGAGCCGAGGCCTGCCGCTTTACGCGTAGCTTAGACTTCGCACCGAGCAACGTCGCCTTCGATGCGGCGTTTGATCAAGAAAAGCAGTAAGCCGTAGTCACATACTTTATATTATTTAATGAAAAAAAACACTCAGTCCTCACGTCGCCATTTCCTGAAACAGGGCGCGGTTTTAGGCGCATCGTTGTGTGCCGCTCCAATGATTCTTCGCGCTGAGACGCTTGGCCTGAATGGTCGAGTCGGGCCGAATGGCCGCATCAACATGGGCTTTATCGGTATGGGAGGAATGATGGGTGCGCACATGGGTACTGCTCATCATCCGGATGTTCAGCCGCTATACGTCTGTGATGTTAAGCCAGACAAGTTGACAACTGCTAAACAAAAGATGTCGGCTTGGAACTTCAAAGATGTTGTGGCGACACCAGATTATGAGGACGTCATTAATGACCCAGCAGTGGATGCGGTATTTATTGTGACTCCAGACCACTGGCATGCGGCGATTGCGATTGCCGCGATGCGTGCGGGTAAGGATGTCTATGTCGAAAAGCCGATGACGCTGACGATTGAAGAGGGCAAAGCGATGGTGGCTGCGGAAGCGCGCTATGGCACGATTCTTCAGGTCGGCTCGCAGCAGCGTTCCAGCAATGCATTTCGCAAGGCGGCCGAAATCGTGCGCAATGGCTGGATTGGCCAGATCAAAGAAGTGTATGCTAGTTTAGGGGGCTTCCCGCCAGCTGTGCTGGGTGCGGAAGAGCCGATTCCCGAAGGTTTTAATTACGACAAGTGGCTGGGGCCGACACCTTACGAGCCTTACACCGCAGCGCGTGTGCAGGGTAGTTACAGTGGTGGTTGGCGCCGATTCTGGGAATACGGTTCCCGTAAAAACGGCGACTGGGGTGCGCACCATTTCGATATCACTCAATGGGCACTCGGGCGCGATGATTCGGGCCCGGTTAAATTTACTCCTAAGGGATACAATGGGGAGAAGTATGCATCGTATGAATACGATGACGGCGTCAGAGTCATTCGTGACCATCCGAACCGCAAGGGACACATGATTCGTTTCATCGGCACCGAGGGCGAAGTCTGCGTGAGCCGAGGGGAAAAGATCGAAAGCACACCTGCTGATTTGGTCAGTCGCCCGCTGAGTCCATCGGATGTGCAACTCTATCGGTCGGTCGACCACAAGCGCAATTGGCTGGATGGAATCCATTCTCGCAAAAAAACCATTTGCCCGGCGACGATCGGCCATCGTACAGCCACGATTTGCCAATTGGCTGGGATCGCCGAGCGCTTGAACCGTCCGATCCAATGGGACCCTGTGGCAGAGCAAATAGTCGGCGATGCGGATGCCCAACGCTGGCAGGACCGTCCACGCCGCGCAGGCTACGAACTCCCCGCATGAACCCTTTGAATTTACCAGAAATGAAAAAAACAGTTTTATCTCTCTTCGCTGCTTGCGCAGCGTCCTTGGTCTTCGCCGTGGATGTGCCGAGTGTCGTCAATACGCTTGGAGGCGATGACTATGCGGCACGTATGCAGGCACGTTTGGATCTTAAGCAAGCCTTTGCTGAGGCCACGGCTCCCAGTGCGGTTGCTGCTGAGCGCTTGGCTCTTGAGGCAGACGTGATTGCGCAACTCGGTGCCGAAGGGTTACCGCTTTCTGGTCGTCTGTATTTGATCCGTATGTTGGAACTGTTCGGCACTGATACGGGAGCTGATGCAGCCTATGCTCTGCTTGGCGATAGCGAACCGAATGTCCGTGATAGCGCTCGTCGCGCACTTGTTGCGATAGCTGGTGCGAAGGCGGAAGCTTATTTGCTTACGGCTCTGACTCGGGGCTCCGAGGCAGACCGTGCCGCTTACATGGATGCGCTCGCCACTCGTGGCGCGGTCGATGCCGCACCTGCGATCGCTGAACTATTGCAGTCTTCAAATCCCGCGCTGCAGGCTGCCTCAGCTTTAGCTTTGGGCAAACTCGGCAATGACGCCGTGGTGCCTGCTCTTTTAAATGCACGCAACAGTACCACAGGGGAAACGAAGGCGCTGATCGAAATGGCGCTTCTTCAGGTCGGGGTCGATGCCAACATGGCCTATAGTCTCGCAGGCACTGGTATGAGCGGCGTCATTCGCGCAGAGGCGTTTAAGCAGTTGGCAGCGAGTGATTCGAAGCGTGCCAAGCAAGTGCTGGAAGTGGTCTTGGTTAAGCCAGATTTTCCCGGACGTGTGTTGTTTATTCAGGCAGCTTTGGCCAGTGGTTCAGCTTCCTTATGTGAAGCGGTTGTTGCCCATCTCCCAGGTGTCAGCGTGAATGATCAGGTGGTGATCGTCACCGCGATTGGTGAACAAAGCCTGGCCGCTTACGAAGCGGAATTGCTGACCTTGCTACCGAACGCGGAGGGGGTCCTAAATGCTTGTATCATCCATGCATTGGGGAATGTCGGCGGCGATGCGAGCTTTGAGCCGCTCTATCAGGCTTTTTCCGCCAACAGCAAAGATATGAATGCAGCAAATGCCTTGGCGCGTCTGCAGGCGCCGGCGGCTGATCAAAAAGCCTTGGCGACTGTGGAGAGCGGTGCCGATACCGCGTCGCGTATCGCTTCGATCAAAGTATTGGAGCTTCGTAATATATCTGGAGCGACTGCATTGCTCAACGGGATCATCTCTGGCACGGCAGATGTCAAATTAAAGCAGGCGGCGTTTAAGTCACTCGAATCGATTGGTAATACTGCAAGCATCCAAAGCTTACTGGACATTGCCTCTGCAGGTAATGCTCAATCTCGAGAGGCACAGCGTAGCTTGAAGCGACTGTCGGCAAACTTCGGCGCTCCAGAGTATCAATGGAATGAACTCTATTATCCGACGCTTGAATCGGCCGACAATGACGCGTCCCGCGAAGCGGTCATTGAAATTCTAGATGCAATCGCATGTCCTGAAGTGGCAGCTTATTTGCAGGGAATCTTTGTGGATAGCGATTCAGCTCTGCGCCCAGCGGCAATTAGCGCGTTGAAGCGCTGGCCTCTCCAAGAATCACTCGATGATGGTGACTTGTGGGTCGCAATTGCGAGTGCAGAGTCCGCCACGGACAAAGAGCGCAGTGATGCCGCACGTAGCTTAAAAAAGCTACTCACTCACCGGTCCCACCCATTTTACCCAGCGCAAGCTGATTTGCTCGTAACAATTGTTCAGGCAGATCTACCGCTGGAGTATAAGCGTGATTTATTGACTGTGTATGAAAATCCCGCGAAGCATTTCTCGGTCGCACATAAGCGTCGATTGGTGACACAGCGTTTGAACGTGGTCGAAAATGATCCGCAGGTCGGCGATATGGTGAAGCAGATTACTCGCAAGCTATAAGTATGCAATGCAGCCGATCACGAACAAACAGTAAGTAAAATTTATCAATATGACACCACTCGCATTTATCCAAAATCTGAATACGCCCGAGATCCTAATGATTGGGGCGGTCGTCTTGCTCTTTTTCGGGGCAAAGCGTATGCCTGATCTATTTCGCTCAGTTGGCAAATCGATCCGCGAATTTAAGAATGCCAAGTCCGGTATCGAACAATATATTCGCTCGGCGATGGATGTCGATGTCGATGCCGAGTCGAAGCCAGTTAAGCGCAAGCCACTCGAACCGACGGCCGATGCTTAGTTTGTTAATTGAGTCTTCCTCTGCTGAACACCAAGGGCAGGCTTTTTTTAAAACCGCTGTTCGAATCTTCCCAAAAATGAATACTTTTACTTTTCTTTCTTCGCTTTTGTTTGCCTGCTCACTCAGTGCGGCGTCCACTTGGGTGCCGACCTTTAACGATAAGCCTGTTGCGCCGCATCATGCGCGGGCGATCGAAGTTGCTCTTCCGCAATCTGCGATTATTGCCCCTCAAGCAGCGCGCCGTATCCTAGTTTACAGCGCCACCGCAGGTTATCGTCATCCCTCGATTCCTACGGGTAAACTAGCCTTAGAGCGGCTCGGCGCAGCGACTGGTGCCTACGAAGCAATTATTAGTGACGATCCCGCCAACTTTGAACCAGGAGCGTTGAACGAATTTGACGCGGTGCTGTTGCTCAGTCCCACGCAAGACTTCTTCATGCCGTCCCACAAGCAACGTAAGGAATTTCCAAAGGAAGATTGGGCGTGGTTACAGGCCCGTCATAATCGCTTGGTGGATAATTTGCTTGCCTATGTGGAGCAGGGCGGGGGGCTGGTTGGCATCCACTCTGCCACCGATTCTTGTTATAAGCATAAGGCCTACGGCGATGTAATGGGCGCTTATTTTAACGGCCATCCATGGATGGCGGGCCACACGGTGACCATCAATGTCGAAGAGCCCGAGCACGCACTACTGCAGCCAGTTTTTGGCGGGCAGTCCGATTTTAGAATCAAAGATGAAATCTACCAGTTCAAGGATGAGCCATATTCACGAGAGAAGCTCCGCATCTTGTTGAGCATAGATGTAGAGCGTAGCGATCCGCCGCATGAGAGAATACCACTCCGCAGAGAGGACGGCGATTATGCGGTGTCTTGGGTGCAAGGGATTGGTAAGGGCCGCGTGTTTTACTCCAGCCTCGGGCATAACCATGAGATTTATTCCAACCCAATGATGTTGAATCACTACCTCGCAGGCATCCAATTTGCGACTGGCGACCTTAAGGCCGATGTCACTCCGAGCGCCAAGCTTAAGATCCCGAACGTTGATGCTTGCTGTGGCAGTGATGAGTGGCAGTCGCTGTTTGATGGGAAGACCATGAATGGTTGGACGCAAAAGAATGGCACCGCCACCTATGAAGTGCGCGACGGTGTGATCGTGGGACGTTCTGTATTAAAGAGCCCCAATTCCTTTCTCTGCACCAATAAAACCTACGGCGATTTCGAATTGGAATTTGAGGTGAAGTGCGGCGCGATTAATTCAGGTGTTCAGATCCGTTCATTACAGGACGACGACATCGCGAAAGGCCATGTGCAAGGCCCGCAGGTCGAGATCGAGCACAGCCCTGGTCAGGCCGGTTATATTTACGGCGAGGCTTACAGTGGTTGGCGCTCACCTGAGCCACAGTCGAAAGACCCCAAGATCAAGGCGCACAGCGTGTTTAAAAATGACGAATGGAACCACTATCGTGTATACGCAAAAGGGCCACGCATCCAAACTTGGATCAACGGTGAACAGATCGCGGATTTGAATGACTCTGAAAGCTACCAACAATTTCCACGTGGCATGATCGGCCTGCAAGTGCATTCGCATAAGGTGGCCGGCGTTGAAATCGAATGGCGCAACATTCGTATTCGCGAAATTAAATAATCTTTTCAATTTTACGCACTAAATCCCTATGCAGCCTAGACCTTTCTTATCACAATCGGCTCGGCGTAACCGATTGATTCTAACTGCCATCGCTTGTCTGGCCAGTTCATTAGATGCAGCTTTTTATGGCGATGCACCTGACGCGACTCATCCATGGGCAGTGCACGATGAAAACCGGCCGCAGCCAGCTCGGGTCGAGCCCGCTGCGGACGTGGGTGGGGCGCCCTCGGATGCGGTGGTGTTGTTTGATGGCACTGAGGAATCGTTTGGAAATTGGGTGCATGCCAAGCCCGAAGAGAAGCGCAAAGCCGATTGGGTCGTGCAAGATGGCTATCTGTTAGCTGTCCGCGGCGCCGGATATATTCAGACTAAAGAGCAGTTTAGCGATTGCCAGTTGCACATCGAATGGTCGCATGCGCAGCAGCTGCCTGGAGAGGGGCAGAAGCGTGGCAATAGCGGTGTGTTCTTACCGGGCGGCATCGAAGTGCAAGTGCTCGATAATTTTAATAACCCTACTTATCCGGATGGCTCGGCAGGTGCCGTTTATGGAGTCATGCCGCCGGCGGTCAATGCGCTGCGGGCACCGGGCCAATGGCAGAGCTATGATATTATTTATCGTCGCCCCATCGTCCGCGATGGTGTGGTGCTCGATCAAGGTTCGATGACGGTGCTGATGAATGGTGTCGTCGTGCAAGACAGCACGCCGCTGGATGGTGGTGGTGGTCATAAAAAGCGCAAGCCGCTGAATCACCCGTATCCAGATATGGGGCCAATTGCGCTACAAGATCACGGTAATCCAGTGCGCTATCGTAATATTTGGGTTCGCCCACTGCGGCCGCGCCCTACAGACGGTGGCACCGACGGTCGACTTTCTGAAGCGGCAACGACTGCCAAGCGCGCGGAGATCGGAGCTAAGCTGCGTGCCAGCGCTGCTCATATGCAAGGCTGGGATCAAACGGTGCGCTTACTTGAGTCTCAGATGTATGAGAGTGATTCCGCAGCATGGGATGCAAGTAATCGACAAGTCTCAGAATTAGTAGAGCAATTAAAGGTTCTTACCACTAAGGAACAGGAGATGCGGCGGCAGCAAATCATGGGCTTGCACAACGCACTTTCTTACTTGCAGCGTTTCGATATTATTGCCGCAGATTACGAGCCCGCAAAGGAGCTTCGTGAGATTGTTGATACGCTGGGCTGGTTGAAGAAGAAATAGCGATACTTCGCTACAGAATAGTGGATGCCTAGATGGGCGTGTTTCGCTGGCGAGGTGAATGTTCTGCGTAGAGTGGGTGTTGTTTGCCTTGACGCCATCGACTAAGGAAGCCCTGGCTTGCTGACTCAAATATCCCAAGGGGCACGCGAGACTAGATCGATCTCTGCCAAGCATTTGCCGATCGTCTCTGCATACTGTTCGACGAGTTCAATCTCAGCTTTGGTAAAAGCTGGGTGGATCTTGGCTGAGGTGAAGTTGATCGTGCCCCAGACGCTACCGTTGTGGTGAATCGGCGCGCTGATGTAGGCTTCAACTGGCAGGCTCACATATAGCGGGTGGAGTTGCATGCCGAGAACATGATCAATTTCGGTGATCGCGATAGTTTTGTCCGTGCGATAGACATCCCGGCAATATGTGTTACTGAGTGGAAATACGGCTCCTTGGATAAACTCGTCCATCTCACTGTTAATCGTGACGATCTCGTATAGATCGTTATAAATATGGCTGACGATCCCGACTGGCATATCGAGTTGCTCGACGCCTTGGTTGATGAGTTCGTGGCAAGAATCAACTAATTGTGTGGGCAACATCTGGCTTTGCTGTGGTTGGCTAGTTGGGAGTTTACTGGTTCGTCTCGATCGATGCCTTCGGCACTTTGCACTCCGAGGTGCCACAGCCGCAGCTGGCCCCACCTTTCTTTTTTGGAAAGAAGGTCTTGTGCAAATAGCAGACCGCGCCGATTAGAATGAGGCCGACTAGGATAATTTCGAGGTATTTCATGCGAGGTGAGTATCCGTATCTCTAATGTTCAGTCCTGAAATAAAGCGAGTTGCTACAGTAACGTAATGAGCGGGTTGACCCAGCGAATCTTTGTAATGTCGTAGCGAGCGGGTTTATCCCGCGAATCGGAATCATAAATTCAAACTGAGTATTAAGGGAATGTGATGGGTATATATTATAGAAGCCTAGCAGCGATTGCTTATTTATGCAAACCACATGCCGATTTGGTAGGTTAGCACAGCCGCAATCCAGGCGACCGAGGTGAGCGCAAAAAAGCTTCCGATCGCCCACTTCCAATTCAGTTCTTTAGCGATTACGGCAAGTGTCGCACCGCATTGCATACAAAGAGCAAAAAATACCATGATCGAAAGAGCCACTGGTATATTAAACACCGACTCGCCTATGCGTGGACCACTTTCCCATTTTGCTTGGGTGAGTGTGGCGCGTAGGTCACTGGATTCTTCATCGATTTCGCCACCCAAAGCGTACGTAATACCAAGTGTCGAGATGATCACTTCGCGGGCTGGAAAACTTGCCAATACGCCAACAGTAATTTTCCAATCATAGCCCGCAGGGGCAAATACAGGTTGCACGAATTTACCGAATCGGCCCATGTAGCTCTGTTCCAAATAAGCCGCATCGATGCGCTTGCTGAGCTCGTCTTCGGTTAAGTCATGCTGAATTGCCAGAGCGGCCAACTCGGTCTGGTAGGACTCGGTGACAGTTATTTCAACCTCGGCAGAGCGAGGGAAATAAAGCAGTGCCCAAATGATGACGGTCATCGCAAAGATCACTGTGCCTGCGCGTATGATGAATTCCTTACCGCTCTCGTACATACGCCAAACCATTGTTTTGAAGCGCGGTGCACGATAGGGGGGTAACTCCATCAGGAATGGTTTTGGCTTTTGGCCTTGATTGAGTGTTTGATTGAGTAACCAAGCAATCGGCGCCGCGAGGATCGCGCCGACGAAGTGCATGGCAAACAATGTCGCACCTGCGACTGCTGGACCGTAGCTCGGTTCGACAAACGCACCGATCAGAAGTAGATAAACGGGTAGGCGCGCCGAGCAACTCATCAGCGGTGCGATTAAGATGGTAATCATCCGTGCTTTGGGATCGCTGATCGTGCGTGTTGCAAGTATACCAGGAATTGCGCAGGCGTAGCTGGAGAGTAGCGGCACGAAACTTTTTCCGTTTAAGCCGCACCAATGAAATAGTTTATCCATCAAGAACGCCGCGCGTGCCATGTAGCCGGATTCTTCCAGCAGTGAGATGAACAAAAAAAGTACCAGAATTTGCGGTAAAAACACCACGAAGGCACCCACTCCGCCGATGATGCCATCGGCGATCAAACTCTGTAGCATCGGCGTCCCAGCTAGTGCGTTGGAAGCAATTTTTTGCAGCGCGCCCGTGCCGCCTTCGATCAAATCCATGAACGGTCCCGCCCATGTATAGACCGATTGAAAGACCACATACATCATGCCGACAAATACTACCAAGCCCCAAAAGCGGTGCAGTAAGAGTTGGTCAATACTTTCGGTGGTAGTGCGTTTTTTCAGCGCTGCTTGGCGCTCGATAATGTCGCCGAGTAAGGGATTAAGAAACCGAAAACGTAGGATCGACTCTGCCGCATCAGGATTGAAGCCATCTTTGTAGAGCTGGTCGCGGGCATCTTTGATGATCCCTTCATACTCAGACTCTGGTGTTTGTAAGCGTTCGCGCACCGCGCTGCTACGGTCAAAAATGAGGCGTTGTAGCTCGCCGACTTGCAATGCTTCGCCGCGTTTACTGATAAATTCGTCGTGCAGTTTTTGCACCGCAGTCTTGACCGCTTCCGGCCATATTGGCCGCATCATCATCGCTTTGGTCTTGATCGCATGTTCAACCGCGCGGGCCAGCTCTTCGGTGCCGCGACTCCGTGTCGCCACCGTTGGCACTACCGGCACGCCGAGGCGTTGCTCGAGTAGTTTACAGTCGATCTGTAGGCCTTTCTTTTCCGCAATGTCCCAGCAGTTCAGTGCGATCACCATTGGTACGCCTAACTCGGAGGCCTGTGAGGCGAGGAACAGATTGCGCTGCAAATTCTCCACATCCACCACCACGATGATTAAATCGGGGGCAGGGTGGGCATCGACACGCCCAGCCAAGACATCCACTGCGATCCGCTCGTCCAGCGAGCTGGCGCTCAAACTATAGGTGCCTGGCAGGTCGATCAAATGTACATCTTGGTCGCGGTTCAGCGCCCAACGGCCGATTTTCTTTTCGATCGTGACGCCTGAGTAATTGCCGACACGCTGACGCATACCAGTAAGCGCATTAAAAAGCGAGGTCTTGCCGGTATTAGGATTACCAATTAGCGCGACGCGGAATTCTGACGGTGCTTCGGACATACTAAATCTTCTCCACTTCGACCTCGGCTGCGTCTTTTAAGCGTAGACTCATATGGCAGCCCTGAAAGACCACTGCGATCGGGTCGCCCAACGGTGCTTCGTGCGTGAGGCGAACCTCTTGCCCCGGCAACAAGCCCATCGCCATCAATCGGGCGACGCTCTCGTTCTCGCAGTTCACTTTCGTGACTCGAAAAGTTCCGTCTTTCTTAATTTGATCTAAACGCATGGGCTGGTTTTGTTTGAGAATAAGTCTCAATAGCGAATTGCTAAGAGAAAGACTTGCGTCTCGATTGCAAGCCCAGAGGCGAGTCTGGATCGAATTTGCTCAGATATTTATCTCAGTGGCTCTCTTCTAGGTAACAAGCTAGTCACTGCCAAAACAGTGGCCAGCGGCTTGATCCCGCGATACTACACAACGATCCGCTTTGTATCATGAAGTACTTGCGCGTCTGGGGCTGATTGCTGCGTCCATGATGCGGATCGTTGATCAATTTAAATTGACGACTCGAACAAAGATTAGGCCTCACTACTACATCACAGCTGGCTGACGCACTTTGTGTTCACGCGCCACGATTACATACTTGTCCGCCATACCTTTTAGGCCGGCGCGCTCTTCGTCGCTGAGTGCCCGTACGACTTTGGCTGGACAACCGAGCACCAGCGATCCGGCTGGCACCTGTGTGCCTTTGGTGACGAGTGCGCCCGCACCGACGATCGATTGCGCGCCGATCACTGCGCCATCGAGAATGGTCGAATGCATCCCAATCAGGCACTCATCGCCGATCGTGCAGGCGTGCACCATCGACTTGTGGCCGATCGTCACAAACGATCCAACCTTTACGCCATAGTCGTCCGCGAGGTGGATGACGCTGCCGTCTTGCACATTCGAGCCTTCACCGATCTCAATACTATTAATATCGGCGCGTAGCACACAGCCATGCCAAACACTAGTGTTTTGACCCATGCTAACGGCTCCTAGGATAATCGCATCGGAAGCGACGTAAGCAGATTCATCAATCTGTGGAGTTTGATCTAAATAATAGGATAACCGTTCTTCAAGTGTCATAGATCCAATATAGTCGGCGGTTGTTTTTATAGCCAAGATTAGAATTACATCAGCACGCGCCTTCGGGGCAGTTAATACTGCTTAGTAGAGCGGCTTCTGTTGCATGATTTGGCATCAGATCCAGCTGGATAGTGTTTGACAGAATGCCACTGAATTTCTTTCTGTTAGAGCATCATGAACCAATCGAAAAACCTTAAAACCCGCGCCTCAGATGAGTCGTTCTGCTCGCTCCTTGTCGGCTTTAATTTCATTTTCTTCACAGGCCTGCTGGCGTTTATGTTGTTCTTGCCGTTGCAGGCGGTACTTTCTGGTTCGGATGCGCCGCATGGCACAGATGCCAGCCACGAAGGTGTTGCAGATGCCGGCCACGAAGGTGTTGTAGAAGCCAGCCACGAAGGTGTTGCAGAAGTACGCGCCGCGGCAGGCGCGGTCGAAACGATCACACCTGCTGCCGGTAAGGCCGCTTATATGGTTTGCTCGACTTGTCACGGAGCTGAAGGCGAAGGCAATACGGCGCTCAATGCACCCGCACTGGCGGGACAACAAGACTGGTATCTTAAGCGCCAGTTAATTAAATATAAGGACGGCGTGCGTGGTACGCATCCGGATGACATTTATGGTATGCAGATGCGCCCAATGGCGATGATGTTGACCGACGAAGCGAAGATGGACGAAGTGGTTGCGTACATTGCACAACTGCCAGTTACCGCGCCGCTGCCGACGCTTGGCGGTGATGTTGCCAAGGGAGCTGCGAGTTACGCACTCTGTGCGGCTTGCCATGGACCAGATGCCGAGGGCAATGTACTACTGAATGCACCCGCTCTGCAAAACTTGCCGGACTGGTACATCGTCAGACAGCTACAAAATTATAAGTCTGGCGTGCGCGGTACGCATCCTAAAGACATCGAAGGCATGCAAATGCGCCCAATGGCGATGGTGCTGGCTGATGAGCAAGCGATGAAAGACATCGCTGCCTTTATCAATTCCAAGGCTGGCGCGGAGTAGTGGATTTGCTGGAGCGCAATGCTCCATCGTGGCCCGTGTGAATTTTAATCATCGGATGATTGACAGTCGCATGCAGCGCGGATTCTCTCCCAATTTCGACTTTCCGCTCAGGTGGTGAAACGGTAGACACGCCACGTTCAGGTCGTGGTGCTCGCAAGGGCGTGAGGGTTCAAATCCCTCCCTGAGTATTTTTGAAACCCGCTAGAAATAGCGGGTTTCATTTTATTTAGAGGTTCGGATTTGCGCTTGCAAGTGCTCCGTTGCGCTTTGCGTTCAGACCTGACGCAAGGCTTGAAAAAATCCCTCTTTGCGTATTTCGATGTCTCGCAGGTGGCTCGCTATAGCGTTATTTTCTCGGTTGGGCAGATAGCGATGTGAAGACTAAAATAGATTCAGGGTTTTGCTCGCAAACTCGAAGTCAATTGCGGTAAAAAGATGACTTATGCTTAGGAATTCAAATTTTATTATCCATCTCTTTATTATCGGTTTATTGCTTCAGCTGGGGTTCGTCACCGGTTGTATGTCGCCGAATGAGCCGGTCTGTGAGGCACCAGCGCTGGATCGCCTCGAGGATTTGAGTGCTGTGCCACAAATACACGAGACCGAGGCTGAGCGCGACGAGCGCATGCAGTGGTTTCGTGATGCGAAGTTCGGGATGTTCGTTCACTGGGGACCCTGTTCGGTGGGGCAGAAGGAAATTGGCTGGGGCCGCGAGGCCAACCGGCCTTGGGATATTAACCGGCATGGGCCGCGCACCGCGGATCCAGTGTACGATAATTACTACCAGCAGTTTAACCCGGTGAAATATGATGCGGATGCTTGGGCGCGCTTCGCCAAGGAGTCTGGCATGAAGTACATGGTGCTGATCACCAAGCACCATGATGGTTTTTCGATGTTTGATACAAAGCTGACTGATTACAGCATTATGTCATCTGCCTATGGCCGCGATGTGGTGAAGCCTTTTGTGGAAGCCTGCCATCGTCATGGTTTGAAGGCGGGACTCTACTATTCGACCCGAGACTGGTATCATCCGGATTATTTAGTGGGCGACAACCAGAAGTACGATGCCTGGTATCGCGGACAAATTGAGGAGCTGCTGACAAACTACGGCGAGATTGACATTATGTGGTTTGACCACGTCGGCGGTCGTGATTGGGGAAAGTGGCGCTTTGATAAATTATTTTCGAAAATGTACCAGTTACAACCGGACCTGTTGGTGAATAACCGTGCGGCTAAGTTTTGTGGTCCCACAACACCGGAGGACCGCGGACCTGCGACGCCGGAAATCGAGCTGATGACTTTGGGCGATTACTACACTCCTGAAGGTCGCATTGGTTCGATGGACATTGAGCGGGACTGGGAGTCCTGCATACATGTCGGTCAGGGCTGGTCCTATCGCGGAGAAGAGGGCTTTAAAGGTCCCGAGGAGTGCATCAAAATGCTGGTCAGTTGCACCACGGGAGGCGGTAATTTGTTGTTGAATTTCGGGCCGCGTCCGGATGGCACCTTTACAGAAGGCGAATCCGCGGTGGCTCGTGCGGCGGGCGAATGGCTCGGCAAATATGGCGAGGCGATTTACGGCACGCGCGGTGGTCCATACCGAAATGCTAGATGGGGCGGCAGTTGCCACAAAGGTAACAAGCTTTACTTGCATGTGTATGATTGGCCTGCAGAGACGCTCGAATTTGATCCGTTGCCGATCAAAGTGCTCGCCGCGCGTACCCTAGACAGTCACCCAGTTGAGATTTATCAGGATGCGAACGGACTAGATGTCCGGGTGGCGACGGCGCACCGCGCAGATCCTGTCACAGTCATTGAGCTGACTATTGAGCAGTCCATCGAGCCCGGCACGCTGTATGGTGGCACTCGCAAGGAAGAGGTGGATCTTTCTCAGGCTGGGGTGATGATCAGTGCGGCTGCCACAGTCACAACCAGTTCGACCTGCGTGCACGATTTTCCAGAGGACTATCAAAGCTTACTGACGGGAGAGCGCCCGGCTCGTGATTATGCGTTTCATACCGCTGCGGAAAGTAATCCCTGGGCCACTGTTGATCTGGGCAGTGTGAAAACAGTTAAGGCGATTGTGATCGAGAACCGCCCGAACGAGCATCGCTCCGATGGCCTGATTATGTCGGTATCTGAAGATGGGCAAATGTGGACACAAGTCTGGCAGGCTGAAGAGCTGCAACCAGAATGGACGGTTGCGTTGACTCATTTTCATGCCGGCATCGATGTGCCAGGGCGTGAGGCGCGCTACTTAAAGTTTGAAACGCGCAACAAAAAAGGTCGTTCGCTGCTGCTGAATCGTGTCACAGTGTATGGTGATCTTTAGTAATTCTCAGCAAGTAATTGGGAAATACAATCGGCGAGTCTAGTGCGATTATGAGGTCTTGGCGAAGCTTGGTTACCAGAACTGAGCTCGGTCCGTAGTCTAGGAAACAGACTAGAGCGAAAGGCAAAAGTCCGCCAGCGCGGGGCAGCTTTGGAACAAGCCTGCCCTCTAAAAAGAGGGTAGGCAAAGCAGTTTTATCTGTTATGATACCGCTAGTTTAGCTGTGATCAGCTTGGCTTGTTAGGCTGAACGAAAGTCTCTTTTAATAGATAAATTATGTATATGAAACATTCCAAATTATTTTTAGTCGGCGCGTTAGCGCTCTGTTCTCAATCGATTGCTGTGGCTGCGGATACGGCTTGGGTTCGCTTATCCGAGGATGGCCAACGAATCGTGGTGGATGCCGAGGGCATTGCCGAATTCCAAGCCGTCTCGTCGGCGGTGTATTCCAAAGATGGGAAAAATCAGCGGGTCGGCACTAAGGGCACAGCGTTGCTTTCCCCTATAAGCGAGACTGTCGGCACTACGCCGTTAGGTGATGCGGTGATCAGCACAGTGACATTGGGCAATGATACGTTTCAATACACATTGACTTTGAAGCGATTGAAGAGCCTGCGTGCCTTTACCGTGCAGGGCATATTTCATAACCGTAGCGAGCAGGATGTTAACTTGAACGCCTTTGACTTGGTCGATACCCGCAAGCAACCGGGCGGCACGTTCAGTGTTGAAAATGCGGCGGAGTGGCTCGTGACGCCGCTGATGCAGGATAAGCCAGCACTCACTTTGGATATTGCAGAGGCGGCATTGAACGAAGCCGCGATGCTGTATCGAGCCAATGGTGATGGTTTCTTGGTGGGACCAGTCGGGCCGGCTGAGGCGTATTGTAATGTCCAATTTGTGGATCAGGCGATGGTCGCATCGGCGAATATGGACCGCGTGCTCGTGCGTGCTGGCGAAAGCCGTCGCAGTGAGGAGATGATCTTCTCGTTTGAGCCGTCAACGACTTCGACGGACATCTGGACGCGTTGGGTGGCGGCGACACATGGTGTGCGCCGCAACAAAGGCGCAGTCTATGGTTGGTGCAGCTGGTATGATCGCACCACCAACATCGATGCGGCCCACGTGCTGAACATTACCGATACGATTGAGGCGAACCCCAACACTTTCGGCAAAGGCATCATTCAGATCGACGACGGTTACCAAAAAATGGATGGCGACTGGAGCGCCAACGAAAAGTTCCCCGATGGCATGGCGTCGGTTGCCAAGCGTATTCGCGAATCAGGTAATATTCCCGGCGTGTGGTTTGCACCTTTGATGATCAATCCCGAGCATCCGTGGGCGGCTGAGCACCCGGACGCAATTCAGAGCAATGCTAAAGGTATCGCGAGTTTCATGAATGCGAACCCGTTCCACCCCGCCGGTGCGAACTGGATCAATCCCGATCATCCAGAGTCGAAAAAATTTCTGTTTAACATCATCAACGATGCGCGTGAACGCGGCTTCGGCTATATCAAGATCGACTTCAACGGTATCGGCAATCGCTTTGTCGATCCGACCAAGACACGCCTACAAGTCTTTCGTGAACTGTATACGCTCTACCGTGAAGCGGCTGGCGATGAGATGTATATTCTCTCCTGCCTCGGAGCTCCAACTCGCGGTGTGATTGGTTTCATTGATGCCGCCCGCGTTGGGCCTGACTCGCATCCAGCGCATTTCAATAAGTGCCTGAAGTCCGTCCTGCGCTTTCAAATCTATGACAATGTCTGGTGGCAGAACGATGCGGATGTTGCGTATTTGGCAACTGGACTCGCCAGCCGTAAGCTGGGTCCAACGCCACAAGGTGAAGGCATGTGGCGCACCTGGCACAACGTTGTTGCCTTAGTCGGTGGCACTGCGATGACCAGCGAGCCGTTGAATACAACTGATGCTAAGAAGTTGTGGCGCAACTTCGAGATTATGCGCCCCGGCAGTCGCGAGCCAGCGCAGTTGCTGACGCTCGGCAACACGCCAGATAATGCAATTTTTGGCTTTGCGGCGAAGCGCACTTTCGGCGATTTCGCGGTCTATAATCTCTACAACTCCACCGAAGGTACTAAGCCGCTCACGCTCGATTTCAAAATAGCCGGATTGCCAGCAGGCGTGCCCTGTGCGGTGTTCGACTTCTGGAGCAATCGGGTGATAGCCACTGCCACAGATACTTACACCACGGTGCCGTTGGAGCACTATTCATCCGCTCTACTGCGCTTTACGCCATTAGATTCCAATCGTCCAATTTTGGTCGGCTCGAATCTACACCTCTCGATCGGTGCGACCGAAATCGACGGTCTGCGGGTGACTTCTTCGAGTATTGAAATTGAACTCAGCGACGCTGGTGCGCAAGAGGGCAGCCTGACTTTCTTCAGCAAGCAAGCGCTCAAAGCCGCAGGCTCTGTGAACTGCGAGATCGTCTCAGTCGTCGATCTCGGTGACAATCTGTGGCAGGTTAATGTGGCTGGTCGTCAGTGGGGTGCCGCACAGTCAATTGCACTCTCTGTCGGGCAGTAATCTGCAGGCGTGAAGAACGCTAAAGTGGTTTAATTAAATTAGCAGATAATGGGATCAAGATTCGAGGGCAATGCTCCGTCATTGCCGCACGTAGATTTCATCAATCTCGATTTTTATGCAGTATTTTCCAGTTCGGCGGCAACGACGGAGCGTTGACCTCCCTAAAAAGCCGAAGCAAGCTTCGGGGGATCAAAAGCCATCGCAAATGAATAATTTCTCCACCAGTATCTTGGCGATCGTTGGCCTCATCGCCAGCGCCGCTTCGGTGCAGGCGTCCGCCGGTAGGGCCCCTGCTAACAGTTCGAATGGACCAGACCGACCGAACGTCGTCCTTTTCTTAATCGATGATTTGGGCTGGGCCGATCTGGGGCTGACGGGCAGCACCTTTTATGAAACCCCGAATGTGGATGCGCTGGCTGCCGAGGGCGTGTTTTTTAGTAACGCCTATGCCGCTAATCCTGTTTGCTCGCCGACGCGGGCCAGTATCTTGACGGGTAAATATCCGAGCCGAATCAGACTGACGAACCACAGCGGCTATGGCGGTGCTCATGGGCCTGGCCATCAACTCAAGCCACCTCAGGTAGTTGGCAATATGCCGCCCGAAGATGTGACTTTGGCGGAGGCCTTGCAAGCCGCGGGCTATGCCACTGCGCACGTCGGTAAATGGCACTTGCAGGCGCATCATGGAAAAGGGCGGACGCACTTTCCGGAGGCCAACGGCTTCGATGTCAATGTAGCCGGAGGAAAAAAGGGCCAGCCCGCTGCCTACTATTTCCCTTATACGCATGAGAAATATCCGCAAAATAACATAACAGATCTGGACGACGGCACAGAGGGCGACTATCTGACCGATGCGTTGACTGATAAGGCGATCGGTTTTATTGAGGCACAAGCCGATAGCGATCAGCCGTTCTTTTTGAATATGTGGTATTACACGGTGCACACACCGATCCAGCCACGCACTGACAAGCTGGATAAATACCGTAAAAAGGCAGCAGCGATGGGCTTGAATGCCACCATGCGCGAGGCCTTGCCAGAGCATCAGAGCTTTTCCCATGCGCATCAAGATAATGCTGCCTACGCTTGTATGGTCGAGAGTATGGACGAAAATGTTGGCCGGATTATCGATTCCCTAAAACGACTGGAAATTGAAGATGATACCATCGTTATATTTTGCTCAGACAATGGCGGACTGTCGACAGGCTCAGGGCCGATGTCGCCGACTTCCAGTGGTCCGCTGCGTGCGGGCAAGGCGTGGATATATGAAGGCGGCATTCGCGTGCCGCTGATCGTTAAATTACCGGGCAAGGTCAAAGCCGGACTGACACTTGAAGAGCCAGTGATCACCACCGACTTGTACCCGACGATCCTTGAGCTGGCTCGCTTACCGCTACAACCGCAGCAGCATGTGGACGGCGTCAGCCTCCAACCTCTGCTCAGCGGTCAACAAGACACGCTCGAACGCGAGGCGATCTATTTTCATTACCCTCACTACCACCACATCAACACTATGGGGCCTGCCGGTGCGGTGCGTGCTGGTGACTACAAGCTTGTCGAAGTTTTTGAGACCGGAAAGGTCGAGTTATATAATCTGCGCGATGATCTTGGCGAGACCAACGACCTCGCCGCTTCCATGCCGGAACTGGCTGCTAAATTGACAAAGATGCTGCACGTCTGGCGTGACCATTCCGGCGCGGTGATGACAACTGAGAATCCGGATTACAAAGCCGAGAATGATTGGCGCAGTAACCGCTAGAATGGCACCTTGGTAGCTAGAGGTCTTTAGGTTGAGCTCAGTCGAGCAGCACTAGATGGTCGCGGTGGACGATCGCGCTGGAGTGGTGGTCAGCGGCATCGCTCTGGTTGGTGTCTCCACGGTGCGCTAAAATACTGGATAAATCAGTATAATTGATCGCAGCGAGACCGTGGGCGATGGCGCTGCCATCTGCGGTGCAAATTTTCACTACATCGCCTTCTTCGAAGTCACCTTCACAGTTAACAATACCCGCGGAAAGTAGGCTCTTGCCAGATTGCTGTATCGCGCTGGCGGCGCCAGCATCGACTGTGAGGGTGCCGTGTGTATGATCTTGTATCGCGATCCAGCGTTTGTGCGATTTGATTGGCTCTGCACTCGGCGCAAAGTAGGTGCCGACGCTTTCGCCCGCGAGGAGCTTATTAAATAGTTCGGCATCTTGGCCGCTGCCGATGGTCACGCCGCAACCTGCGCGGTGGGCGATTTTAGTGGCGGATAATTTGCTGATCATGCCGCCGACCGAAGTGACTTGCTTGGTACCTTGTGCCATGGCCTCGATCGCGGGAGTTATCTTTTCGACATAGGGGACGACTTCGCCAGTGCCTTGTATGTCGATGAGGCCTGGAATATTGGAAAGGATGAAGAGTTGGTCTGCGTTGCTGACGCTGGCGACGAGGGCAGATAGCGTATCGTTATCGCCAAATTTTATTTCGGAGGCACTGACGGTGTCGTTCTCGTTAACGATCGGCACCGTGCCGTTGCTAAGCAGTCGTTCGATGGTATTAAAGACTGCATTGTGGCGGTGCTTGGCGCGCAGGTCTTCGCGGGTAAGAAGTATCTGCGCAACGGTCAGCCCATGTGGATCAAATCCTTTTTGCCAAGTGTTTATCAGAATCGTTTGCCCAACTGCGGCGCAAGCCTGTAGCATGGCGAGCTCTTTCGGACGTTGCTCCAATGCTAACTTACCCATACCAAGGCCGACTGCACCAGAACTGACTAGTATGACATCGATTCCGCGGTCGCGCAGCGCTTTAACCTGATAGCAAAGCGCTTCAATGCGCGCTGTATCCAAATCGCCGATACCAGATGTTAAGACACCGGTGCCGAGTTTAATGACGACGCGTTTGGCCTGTTGAAGTGGAAGCACGTTTAAATTAGACCTTCTTTAGGTCTGCTTCCTTGGCCGTTAACTGCTGGTTGATTTCAGAGATAAAATCGTCGTGTTCTTTTTGTACCTCTTTTTCGTAGCGCTTAAAATCGTCTTCGGAAAGACCATCGCTTTTCGCAGTCTTAAAAAGATCGAGTGCTTCGCGCCGAGCTTGACGTACTCGTACGCGGCCATCTTCTGCCATATTGCTAGCAGTTTTCGCTAGTTCTTGGCGTCGCTCGCCGGTCAGTTCCGGTACGGGCACGCGAAGGATGCCGCCATCGACCATCGGGTTGAGGCCGAGGTTTGCTTCTTGTATACCTTTTTCGACATCACGGATAATGCTCTTATCCCAAGGCTGAACCATGATGGTCTTGGCGTCGGGAGTGGTGACTGCCGCGACCTCTTTCAATGTGACGGTGCTGCCGTAGGCAGTAACGCGAACTGAATCGAGCATTGTTGGGGATGCTTTGCCAGTGTGCAGACTGCTAAATTGGTTGAGTGTATGATCAACTGCTTTTTTAAGGTCGGCAGCGAGCATTTTGAGGATGTCTTTTGGTTCCATAATTGTAGCGGTGTTGAATTATTTGAAAGTGTAGGTGTTAATTAACAAGTGTGCCGATGTCTTCGCCCATCACTGCGCGGAGGATGGCGCCAGGCTCACGCATACTGAAGACGAGAATTGGCATTTTGTTTTCCATGCACAGCGAGAAGGCAGTGGAATCCATTACGCTTAAGCGATCGCGCAGTGCGTCGATGTATTCAAGGTGGTCGTATTTGACGGCGTCATCGTGCTTGTGTGGGTCTTTGTTGTAAATGCCATCAACCTTAGTGGCCTTCATGAGCATGTCGGCTCCTATTTCGCTGGCGCGTAGCGCCGCGCAGGTGTCGGTTGAGAAGTAGGGGTTGCCAGTGCCGCCAGCAAAGATCACCACGCGGCCTCGTTCTAGGTGGCGTGTGGCGCGGCGCAGAATGAAAGGCTCGGCGAGCTTATCCATCGGGATGGCGCTTTGTAGACGCACGGTGACGTCGAGCTTTTCGAGGCAGTCCATAAAGGCGAGGCCGTTGATGACAGTCGACAGCATGCCCATATAGTCACCAGTCGTGCGATCGACTCCGCGCATCTCTGCGCCACTGAGGCCGCGGAAAATGTTACCGCCACCAATTACTAGGCCAACTTCGACACCGATATCGGCGACTTTTTTGACTTCCTGGCAGATGTTCTTGAGGATTTTAGCGTCGATGGGATCACCATCTTCGGTGTTGCGCAGCACTTCGCCGCTCAACTTTAATATAATACGACGATATTTCGGCTTTAGGCTAGTTTTGTCTACTTCATCCATTAAAAGGGTTTTAAACGTTGTTTTTAGCAAGACGTCAACTCATCGATTTGAGAATCGACACTAGAATAACCGTAAAAATCACTGCTCTAATTCAGGACTTGCGATTGATTTTAAAAACTATGAAATTCTTTAAGTGAGTGCTTGACGAGTGGGGGATCATTTCTACTCTTCGCCAACTTTAAAGGCCTATGGTGTAATGGTAACACTACTGTTTTTGGTGCAGTCATTCGGGGTTCAAATCCCTGTGGGCCTACCAGTTTTTAAAATCCCTGTTGATCTGTTCAGCAGGGATTTTTTATGCGCCCATTCCAAGGCGTGCATTGATCCAGTCTTTGACGCCGTCAACCGCCTCTGGGCCTTGCGAAAGCACTAGGTAGATAATGTAGCCGTAAAGCACGACTGCGACGCAACCAACCGCGAAGGCAGCGATCGCGAGTAGGCCGTCCCCTTCTGATAGGCCGACGCCGATCAGAAAAATGACCATGGCCGGAAGTGTATTGGTTAACGGGATAGGGAGCATCATTAGGCAGGCCATGATCAGGATGACGATGGCTAGACCAGATTGCCCTAGTTGGGCGCGTATCCATTGTTGCCGAGGGCGAATCAAGTGCTCGACGGCACGCAGAAATTTAGTCGCAGCGCGGCTCATCTTTTTGGCTAGTGAGGGTTTGATACGAATGCGCTGTAGGCGAGCAGGCAGCCACACGGTTTGGCGGCCCATGAGCATTTGAAGCGCGATTAGTGCGATGACGATGCCAAACGGCGTGCTGTAGCCAGGCGCGGGCACCGGCAAGGCGCTGGGGAGTGACAGCAGCACCAGAAGGAGGCCGAAGCCTTTTTCGCCGACAGCATTGGTGAGATCGCCGATCGATGGGCCGTTTTGATCTTCACTGGCGAGGGCGTTTTCGAGTGTCTCGGCCAGGGATCTGTAAGAGGGCGTCACGTAGTCAGTTTGTATGTTGCGCTTCATGGATTCTGGACAAAAGCTATCAATCAGTATCCGTTAAAGGTCAAAACAATCTGCTGAAAGTATGAAAGATGTGGCGAAACAAAAGAGACTGAGACGCTGCGCTTTATATGGCGGTGCGTTTGATCCAGTGCATCGTGCCCACCTGCAAGTGGCGCGTTACGCGTTGGAGCAAGCGCAGCTAGACCGAGTCGTGTTTATTCCTGCAGCGCAGTCACCGTTAAAGGCCCACGCGCCGCTCACGGATGCTGCAGTGCGCTTACAGATGCTCTCTCTTGCACTGCAGGGCGAGGCGCGCTTCGAGTTGGACGGGTCTGAAATAGAGCGTGGTGGGTTGAGCTATACGATTGATACGGTACGACATTTTTCAGCAGAGCATCCCGATACCGAGCTATATTGGATTATTGGTGCCGATCAGTTTGAACAATTGGATCGCTGGCATCGAATTGAGGAATTGATCGAGCGGGTGATTTTTTTAGTGTTTGCTAGGCCAGGATCACATCTGGAGGCCTCCGCTTTGATCCCCAAATTACGCTATCAAGTGATCGATGCACCGCTAATGACGGATAGTTCAAGTGTGATTCGGCAGTACTGTCGGGAGGGGCGGTCGCTAGAAGGTTTGGTGCCAGTGGCAGTTCAGGCTTTCATTTCGGAACAGGAGCTTTATACGAACTTGCAGTAAAAAACTCTATGGCCACTTCAAAACAGAATCAAACAAACTCGACGCTCGACGAAATTCGCTGCGCGGTATCCGCAATCGAAGATAAAAAAGGCGAGGCAATTCGCGTGCTCGATGTGCGGGAGACTTCCTCTATCACCGATTATATGATCCTGGCGACAGGTACTTCAAATCCCCATGTGAAAGCGATTAAGGCGGAATTGGATAAGGCGCTAAGTGAGGCTGAGATAAAGCTCCTTGGACAAGATCGTGAAGTCGGAAGCGGCTGGATTGTAGTGGATGCCTTTGATTTTATGGTCCACCTACAAACCGAGGAAATACGTGATTTGTATCGGTTGGATTATCTGTGGCGGGATTCCGCTGAGGTCGAGTTGTAACTGACTGGAAAAGGCCTTCTGGGACGGCATATTTTCATTGCTTGAAGGAAGATGCGGTACTATCAGTTGCTTCCTTTAATGGTGATGTGCTATTGTGTGTCTCTGTAATTAATTATGCCCGCGGATAAACAAACTGATCAACCTACTGAATCTGAGTCTCACCATATTTTAGTTGGCGTTGCTACTGGTTTGTTTTTACTTGCAGCGCTGAGTCTGGTTTTATCGCAAATCGGGGTCGAACCGATTGAAACAGTGATTCTTGCTTCGTTGGGTGCTTTAACAATGGGGTTCTTTGTATATCGTGAACGATTTTTGGCTTACGAATTGGCGCTCGCTGAGCGAAAGCATTTGCTGCTGCTTGACCTGAATGCTGCTCGCATAAATGAATTATACGCGAATTCAGCCGCTTGTTTGATAACTTTTGACCCTGGTAGTCTAATAATTGACCGTGTCAGTTCTGGTTTTTTCGACCTGATGAGCATTTCGGCGAATAGAAATTTAGCAGGTGCCAGCTTAGAGGAAGTGTTGGGAGTTGATTCAGTGCATTTGTCGAATATCGTGTATCAAATAAAAACTGGTACTGCTGGTGTCCGAGAAGAGCTCGTCTGTCAGCAGGCTGATGGTAAGCCAGTGCAATTGCTGATTAGTTGGCACTATATCCCTCAGCATCATTTGGTCGAAGCTATTTTTTCTCGTTTGCCTCAAAAGACCTTGGGCGAACATGAGCGCCTGATCGAAGATTTAGAGCGTTTCAAGAAAGGAATCGTGCGTCGCGAAGACCGGGTATTGGAATTGAAGGCGCAGGTAAATGAAATACTGCAGCAGGCCGGGCAGCCTGCTCGTTATCAAGTGGATTCGAACACGGATGTGTCGCGATTGGTTAAGCAAAAATTCATAACCAAGGAGGCGGTGAAGCATGAATAATCGTTCTAGTTCGATTGCGAAGTCGTTTATTTTGTATGCCGGACTGCCGATGGTCTTGGTGTTATGCCTGCTGATTGGTCTGCTTGTTTCGAATAAATTCTCTGACTTCCAACAAGGTAAAGCCGAACTCGAGGCTCAATTAAATGGATTGGTTTTGGAAATGAGTGAATTCCCTGGCGATCGTATTAATGAGATTGAAGCGATTCGGGGTGAGCATTTACGTAATTTGAATCAGGATTTTCTGTTAGAAGTGACATTTGCTCTAGCTATTTTGATGATTGGCATAGCTATCCCAGTGATTGCTTCTAAGTACATTGCATCGATGGTCGAGCAGAACCTAAACTTGCTGGGCGACCGATTTTCCAGCGGTGGTAGCCAGGGATCATCATTGTTGCCTCAGATGTTTAATTTTGCGGAATTTAAGGGAGTTGCCGACAAGATGCGGGATGCTTTGTATGAACGAGCTGAAGAGGAGCAGCGTTGGAAAAATGCCGAGAAAGAGTTGGTTGGTATGAACAATGATTTGCTAAATAATGCTCAGGAACTAAGTCAGGGAGGGAAGGTCGCTTTCAGTATGATGGAAGACGCGGAAATGGCGAAGCGCGAGCTCGAGGAGGTCAACCAGCGTCTAAGTCATGTGATTGAGGAAGCGCGGGCTTCCGCACAAGAGGCTGATATTGCCAATAGTGCGAAGAGTGAATTCTTGGCGACGATCAGTCATGAAATCCGCACTCCATTGAATGGTGTGATCGGGTTTATTGATATGCTTGCAGAGACCAAGCTCGATGAAGAGCAATTGGATTATGTCGATACAGCTCGTTCCAGTAGCAATACTTTGATGGCGTTGATTAGTGATGTGCTGGACTTCTCTAAGATCGAATCGGGACTTATAAACTTGGAAGTACGCACGTTCAATTTGGTCACGATGCTACGTGAGGTGGTTAGTTTGTTTTTTAATGATGCGACGCAAAAGGGAATCGTGGTTGATATTGAAATCGGTCAGGAGGTCTCACGCAGTATTGCCGGGGATGAGACACGAATCAGGCAGATATTGACGAATCTGTTGGGAAATGCGGTTAAATTTACTTCCCAAGGAGAGATTCGAATCATCGTGATCTGTGACTCAGTCCCTGATGCGAGTGGTAAGTATTCGATTGAATTTGAGATACGTGATACTGGTATCGGTATCGACTCTCAGCAGTTGCGGAAGCTATTTCGTCCATTCTCTCAGGGCGATTCATCGACGACTCGGAAATACGGCGGAACCGGGTTAGGATTAGTCATCTGCAAGCGTTTAGCAGAGGCGATGAGGGGCAAAGTTTGGGCGACGAGTCGAGTCGGTAAAGGTTCTAGTTTCTTTGCGAGGATTCCAGTGGAGGTCGTTGAGCAAGGCGAAAATCTGATGCCGGGGAGCATGCCTTTAAAACAGCCACGAGTGACTGATCCTCAGTCTCAGGCCACGAGTCGGCAGAAGTTAGGTGATGAGATCCCGCTTAAAATTGCGATTGCAGAAGATAATTTGGCAAACCAGCGATTGTTGGTCATGATGTTACGTAGTTTGGGTTGGCAAGCAGAGTGCCATGAAAACGGTGCTGAGCTCATCGAGTATTTAAAGGATAATGACTGCGACCTGATCTTTATGGATCTACAAATGCCGGAGATGGGTGGAATGGAGGCGACTGCTCTGATTCGTGAAGGAGCTGCAGGGGATGCGGTGAAGGACGTTAAGATTGTTGCGCTAACGGCAAATGCGTTGTCGAGCGATGAGGCGAGTTGCCTAAAGGGTGGAATGGATGCTTACCTCAGCAAGCCGCTAAAGATCGCTTTGCTTAAGCAGAGAATTTTAGACCTGTTTTCGCCTAGCGAAGTCAGTGCTATGCAAGATTGAGCGCCTCGACGAGTTGATTGAATTCACATGCCAGCGGCGCTTGCAGTTGCAGACGAGTACCGCTATGCGGTAAATTGAATTCCAGTTTAGTCGCTCGGAGTAGTAGCCGTTGCACGCCGAAATGTTGCCGTAAAAAGCGATTTTGGGCGCTGTCGCCGTGGCAAGTGTCGCCGAGGATCGGATGTCGAAGATGGGCCATGTGACGGCGTAGTTGATGCTTTCGTCCGGTCAATGGGATTAGCTTAAGTAGCGAGAATCGCGCAGTCGGATAGCGGCCGACGGGTAACGCTAGCTCAACGCGTTTGAGGCAGCTATAGCGCGTCTGTGAACTTTGAGATTTTGCTGGTTGATCCTCACTGCGCAAGTCGTAGTCGATCTCGCCGGCATCTGCTGCCCAGCCACGCACGACTGCATGGTATTCTTTATGAGTGGTTCTCTCTGCGAATTGTGCCTGTGCAAAACAGAGCGCCTCACGATTCAGCGCGAAGAGAAGCACGCCACTAGTGGCTCGGTCGAGCCGGTGGCATAAAAAGACCTCTTTGCCGATTTGGTCGCGTAGAAGTTGTAATGCAAATTGAGTGGCGTGCGCATCGAGCTGGGTACGGTGCACCAGCAGGCCTGCTGGCTTGTCGATCGCGACGTAGTCCGTGCTCTGGTAGATGATCGGCAAATGCATCGTGGTATTCAGTGATCATTGTAGACTCGATGAAAAGATTATTCGCTGAATTGGGTGCACTAAGCATCGCTTTGATCGCGCGTGACCGCTGTGCTGAACTTTGCAGGCGCTTGAATGATTGAAATACCGCGAAATCCGTCTCGACAAAATTCCACAGGTTGAAACCCTATTTATTCACTTTAACCGGTAGCAATCATGCAAGAACAGTTAACAGCCATCGTAGCGGGCGTGCGGGACAACGCACCCAATATTCAAACACGCGCAGAATTTGAGGCCTTTAAGGCTACGATCTCTGGTCCCAACGGCACTCTCACCGATGTGATGAAGCGCATGGGCCAGGTCCCCAAAGAGGATAAGCCTGCCATGGGCAAGTACATCAATCAGGCCAAGAATGCCGTGACAGCCGCGTTTGACGAAGTCATCGCTCGCCTCGAGGCCGCCGAATTGGCCGCCAAGCTTGGTCCCGCCATCGACCCGACCTTGCCCTGTCCCGACCTCGATCGCGGCACGCTGCACCCGATCTCGCAGGTCCGCGAGGAGATGGTCGAGCTGTTTCGCCGTATCGGCTTCTCCGTCGCAGAGGCCACCGAGGTCGAAACCGAGCATTACTGCTTCGACGCACTCAACATTCCCAGCGACCACCCAGCCCGCGATATGCAGGACTCGTACTACCTGCCCGACGATTTAAAGGTCAACAACGTCGCCAAGCACGCCGACGAGAAATATCTGCTGCGCACCCACACTTCGACCGTGCAAATCCGTAGCATGCTTAAGCAGCAACCGCCGATCCGCATCGTCGCTCCCGGTCGCTGCTTCCGTCGTGACACACCGGACGCCACGCACAGCGCGAATTTTCACCAGATCGAGGGCCTTTACGTAGATAAGGACGTCACCTTGCTCGATCTCAAAGCCACGCTCGATCATTTCGTAAAGACCATTTTTGGACCCAAGGCTAAGACTCGTTTGCGCCCGAGTTTCTTTCCATTCACAGAGCCAAGCTTCGAGATGGACTTCTTCTCGCCCGATCTTGGTAAGCTCAGCAACAAGTGGCTCGAAATCATGGGCTGTGGCATGGTCGATCCGGAAGTCTTCAAGGCTGTCGGCATCGATCCCGAAGTCTACACTGGCTACGCATTCGGCATGGGCATCGAGCGGATCGCGATGATTCTGCAAGGCGTCGATGACATCCGCTACTATTACCAAAACGACGTCCGCTTCCTCAAGCAGTTCGCCTAGAGCGCTAAACTCGAAACCACGAATCCACACGAACAAACACTAATGTAGATGACACGTAGCGAGTGCACTCGTCTTAATCGGTGTCCATTCGTGGTTCAAAAAACACATTTAAAAAGTATTTATTGAAATGAAAATTTCCTACAACTGGCTAAAAAACTACATCGATCTCGATCCCGTCGAGCATTCACCTGAGGTGCTGCAAGAGGTGCTGCCATTACTCGGCTTCGATATCGAAGAGATCGAGAAGCTCGGCCCACCGCAGCTCAACAACGTCGTCGTCGGCCAAGTGCTCGAGTTCGAACAACATCCAGACGCCGACCGCCTGCGCTGCTGCAAGGTCTCCACCGGCAAAGAGGGCGAAGTCCACGACATCGTCTGTGGTGCCAAGAATTTCGTTCAAGGCGACCACGTGATGGTTGCACTGCCTGGTGCGGTGCTCCCAGGCAATTTTAAGATTAAGGCGTCCAAGCTGCGCGGCCAACCGTCGGCTGGCATGATGTGCTCATCTAAAGAACTGCAGGTCGGTCAAGACCACGACGGCATCATGATTCTTGATCAGAGCATTGCACTCGGCACTCCAGTCAACGACCTCTACACCGATGGTGACACGGTTCTCAACCTAGAGATCACTCCTAACCGAGTCGATGTGCTCAGCCACATTGGTGTCGCTCGCGAACTTGCCGCCAAGTTCGGCCTCGCGGTAAAATACCCAGAAGTCAAAGCTAGCACCGAAAACGCTAGCAATGGCGAACCGCTCATTTTCGGCGTCGAAGTTAGCTCCCCTGAAGCTTGCCCACATTATACTGCGGTTAGCATCAAAGGTGTGAAGGTCGGACCCAGCCCGAAGTGGCTCAAGGATGCCATCGAAGCCACTGGTCAGCGTTCGATCAACAACGTCGTCGATGTGACGAACTATGTGCTGCATGAAACCTGCCAACCGTTGCACGCATTTGATGCGGCTAAAATCAAGGGTGGCAAGCTCGTCGTCCGCATGGCGAGCGAGGGCGAAAAGATTACCACACTCGACGATGTTGAGCGTAAGCTAAATGCCAATATGGCAGTCGTCGCCGACACTGAGCGTGCGCTCGTAGTCGCAGGCGTGATGGGTTCTGTCGACGCCGAGGTTGACGACTCCACCACCGACATCGTTCTCGAAGCCGCATATTTTGCGCCCACATCTGTGCGCGCCACAGCCCGCAAACTTGGTCTGTCTTCCGACAGTTCCTATCGCTTCGAACGTGGAGTCGACCCGAAGGGTGTGACTTACGCATCATTGCGTGCAGTCGATTTGATTCTCGAAGTTGCTGGCGGCACCGTCGATGGCAACTTGATCGAAGAGGGCGCTGAGCCGCCGACGATCACAGAGGTCGCGTTGTGCCCAGATCGTGTTCGTAAGTTTATCGGCTTCGATATTAGTGACCAAGAAATGCAAGCCGTGCTTGAATCACTTGGGCTTGGAGTTGCTATTCACGACGCAGCTGACGGTTCCCCGCGCTGGGAAGTTTCCATTCCATCCTTCCGTCAAGACTTGCAACGTGATGTCGATCTCATCGAAGAAATCATTCGTGTCTACGGCACCGATCGTATTCCTGAGTCCGAAGTCGTCGCGCGTGGTATCAGCACCGAAGATCACCGCATTTACACAGTCAACGAATCGGTCGCCGATTACTTGACGGGTCAAAACTTCAACGAAGCATACCTCTATTCGCTGCGCGATCCCGAAGAGACTCAGTTCTTCTTTGGCGACGGTGGCTTCAAGGTGTTGGCCTTGGATAATCCCTTGCAGAGCGATCAAAGCCACATGCGCCCGTCACTGATCCCAGGGCTGTTAGATGTGCTCAAGCTCAATAAAGCTCGGGGCACTGGCGCGTCACGCTTCTTTGAGCGTGGTCACGTTTATCGCGAAGTGAAGGGCGAGATGGTCGAACTCATTTCGGTCAGCTTTGTCATCCTTGCCGATCAAGTCAGCCGCGAATGGCGTCAGCGCGAAGTCGCCGATTTCTACACCGCACGCACACTCGCAGGTAATATTCTCGATCTGGCTGGCACCGCCTCTAGCAAGCTTAACTACAATCCGATTGCGGAGTGCAAGCTTTGGCAGGGCGGTCAATCCGCCTATGCTGGCGACTTTGCCAAGATGGGCTTTGAAGCAACCGTCGGTCTGCTGAATGTCGCAACTCTCAAGGATCGCTGGGATATCGACCAAGCCGTCATTGCCGGTTCGGTGCTGATGACTCCGAAGTTCTTTGAGCGCAAAGCTAAGCGCGGTCGCCACAGCGTGATCAGCAATCAACCAGCGTCATCAAAAGATCTGGCACTCATCGTCGATCAAGCAGTCCTCGCTGGTCAGGTGCAAAACGACGTCGCCAAATTCGCTAAAAAAGCCACCCAAGGTTTCAACTGCGAAAGCGTTCGCGTGTTTGATGTCTACCAAGGCGAAGGTCTCCCTGAAGGTAAGAAGAGCCTCGCAGTGAGCATGAGTTTCCGCGCCGCCGACCGCACCCTTAAGGATAAGGAAGTGAACACCGCCTTCGAAAGTATTCAAAAACTTATTGCAGAGCAGACCGACTATCAGATTCGCAAGTAAGCATACTGTTGAATTGACCTCTGTATGCTCAAAACGCCGATCAAATGACTGACAGCGAAGACGCGTATACGATGCCATCCGTTTTAAAACGGATGGGTATTGAGGTTCCCGAAATCGTTGAGCTATTTGACTGTTTAGAGGACACGCCTCTGTGGATTAAAGACAAGGTTGGTGCCTACCAATGGGTGAACAGCTCCTTTCTTATCAATTTCGGCTTTAAGAATCGGCAAGAAATTATCGGTCATAACGATTATGATCTCTGCGGTGAAGCCCTCGGCAACCAATACAGAATCGATGACGAAAGAGTTCTTCGGGGCGAACGTATTTTTTCGAGACTGGAAATGGTCGGGCGCTTTGATCACACCGCGCGCTGGTGTTTGACTTCCAAAATCCCACTACATGACGAATCTGGGCAGATTGTGGGCAACGCGGGAATTACCCGACCTAAAACCGATGAAGCCATCAGTCGTAACTCGGACTCACAACTCGGAGAGGCGGTACGATTCATCAGCAAAAATTTCAAAAATTCTATAACGAGTAAAGATCTCGCGGATGCCTGCAATCTATCAGTGCGGGCACTAGAGCGGAAATTTCGAGCGGTTTATGTGTGCACGCCGCACGACTATATCAGACGGATTCGCGTTCGAATGAGCTGCACCGCATTAGTGTATTCTGAATTTTCGATTGCTGAAGTCGCTAGCGAGTATGGATTCTCCGACCAAAGCCATTTTGCCAAAGAGTTTCGGCGAATTATGGCCGAAACGCCTCGTCAATACCGGACTCGTTTTCAGGTTTAGCTCCCGCCTGTCGGCCGAAATTTACTGCGTGGTGCGGCCGGCAGCAATGCCTCATCGTGCAGCGCACAAACGAGAACGTTGGAATATTGAGTCGAGCTTGCGCGCTTGCGCAACTAAATGACGTTCCTAGACTAAAATATGCCGCTCTGTTTCTAGTCTATATTGCCAGATTCGGTTAAGATGTATATCGAATCAGCATTGCATCAAGTATGTGATGTTACCCCTTTCACCCCCAAAAAATCAAAAATGGCTATCACTACCATCACCGATCTCACGCAGGCCAAGAGTCACCTGAAGTCAATCGTCGCAGCCGAGCTTGCACGCACAGGAGGTCTTCTTCGTCTGGCGCCGACATGGGTCCCAAGATCGTTTCTTCAGCCAGGTCTCCGTATCAAGCTCCATCCGGATGACACCTACGCCTACGGTCTCAACCGAGGTGGGATTGACGAGCGCTGGTTTGCTTCCACAACTGTCACCGCCAACGAAGGCAGAGCAGATGACGAAGGCCTCAGCTATTGTGTAGTCGGTCACGAGAAGTTTACTTTGAAAGACGCTGTCGACGAATGCGGCGCTTCCTTAGTCGGTGCAGCCATCTGGGATAAATACGCCAAGTGGCCGGTTTATTCGAAGTTCTTCGATAATATGGGGCCGATTCCTCACCACATGCACCAAAACGCCGAGCAGGCCGCTCTGGTCGCTCAGGAGGGCAAGCCAGAGTCCTACTACTTTCCACCTCAGCATAACAATGTCGGCAACAATTTTCCTTACACTTTCATGGGGCTTGAGCCAGGCACGACTAAGGACCAAGTGCGTGATTGCATTAAAAACTGGAACAAGGGCGACAATGGCATCTTGGATCTTTCCAAAGCGTATCGCCTCAAGCCCGGCACTGGCTGGTTGATCGATCCCTGTATCCTACACGCACCTGGCAGCCTCTGCACTTACGAACCACAGTGGGGGAGTGACGTTTTCGGGATGTATCAAAACTTGGTGGAAGGGCGCGAAGTGCCGTGGAGCCTACTGGTCAAAGACATGCCTGAGGAGAAGCATCAGGACATCGACTTTATCGTCGATCAACTCGATTGGGACAAGAACGTGGATCCGAACTTTAAGGACAACCACTACCTGGAGCCCGTCCCTGTGGCGGATACACGCAGCGAAGGCTATGTCGATCGCTGGATCGTCTATGGCAAGGTCGACGCCTTTCAATACTTTACGGCCAAGGAAGTTACGATCGATCCCGGTTGCCGAGCAGTCATCAAAGACTCCGGCGCCTACGGCCTCATCTGCGTTCAAGGGTGTGGCACTATCAACGGTGAGCCGCTGGTCAGTCCGAAGATGATTCGCTTCCACGAACTGACTGAAGATGAATATTTCTGCACCGAAGATGGTGCTAAGGCCGGCGTAACGTTCGAAAATACCAGTGGCACTGAACCACTCGTTTGCTTACGTTACTTTGGTCCTGAAGTAAACCCAAGTGCCCCCGTCATGGGAGCCTACCGCAATAATTCTTTCTAGGCGGACCGCAAAACTCATAGTATTATGTCTGACAATAATTTCCCAAAACTGCACAACGCCATGTGGCCCGGCCTCGTCGGCAAAGGCGCACCTGATTCAGAACCTGTGATTGAGCTGGATGCGATGCTGGACTACACCGCAAAGGCCGACGTCGATGGAGTCAAATTTGACGGAGTCGATCTGTTCCTCTATAGCCCACACGTTGATATCGATTCGGATGACGAAGCGATCAAAGCGCTCGCTGATAAGGTCGCGGCTAAAAACCTTAAGATCGGTTCGCTTGTCGCTCCTGTCTGGTTTGACGGCACCGCGATGGGGGACGAAGCCAGTCGCGAAGGATGGCTCAATGCTGTGCGTAAATCGATAAAGATCGCGAGTCGACTTCGTGAGCTCGGCATCCGCGAACACGGAGTGGTGCGCATAGACTCAGCAGCTCCAGTAGGTGATTGGGCCAAGGATCCTAAAGCGAATACGACACGTATCGCACAGACGTTTCGTGAAGCGGGTAAGATTGCAGAGGATGCAGGTGAGCGTCTCGCTGCCGAAGGAGAGATTTGTTGGGGTGGCATGCATAGTTGGCAGCACATGCTCGACCTGCTCGAAGAAACCGGCATGCCGGGTGTCGTCGGGTTTCAGGCAGACATGTCGCACACGCTGCTCTACACTTTGGGCGAAAACGCTCCCGAGCACCGCATTGTCCCCGCTGAATTCGATTGGGAGCCCGGCGCATTTCGCGCCGCGATGAAGCAACTCACCGATGCCTTGCGCCCCTGGACGATTGACTTCCACGTAGCCCAGAATGATGGCTCTGTCTTTGGCTCTGGAGCGCACGAAAAAACCGGCCGCCACTGCGTCGCCACCGACCCCAAGGGCAAGCTCAACATTGCTCGTGATTCAGGTTACTGGCTCCGCGATTCGAATGGTGCTGTGACACAGTCGATGCCTCACATCTGTTGGGACGGTTGTATGTTTCCCAACAGCGTGATGAACCAGCAGCAAACGTGGAACGACATTCTCACTGCCATGATTGAAGTCAGAAACAATCACGGCTGGAAAGCCTAAGGCAGTATTTAAATAGTAACTACAAATTAAAACCTTATGACTATGAAGCCACTCAATGTCGGTATGGTCGGCACAGGATTAATGGGCCGTGCCCATACCAACGCCTTTCGGCAAGCCCCTCAATTTTTTCCGCTTCAACGTCGACCGGTTTTGAAAGCCGTTTGCGGTCGCGATGTACAGAAGGCGCAAGCCTTTGCCGAGAATTGGGGCTACGAATCCGTTGAGACCGATTGGAAAGCCCTAGTCGCTCGTCCGGATATTGATCTAATCGATATCGCCGCGACCAATGATGTGCACGCTGAAATCGCCATCGCTGCCGCTAAAGCCGGAAAAATAGTCATGTGCGAAAAGCCTCTGGGGATGAATCCTGATGAGTCGCTGCGCATGGTCGAAGCCGTTGAAAAAGCAGGCGTCGCCAACATGGTCTGGTATAATTACCGCCGCGCGCCGGCCGTCACTTTAGCTAAGCAACTGATCGACTCTGGTAAACTGGGAAGGATCTTTCACTATCGCGCCAAATTCCTGCAGGATTGGACGATCAGTGCGGAAGTCCCTCAAGGCGGTGCCGGTACCTGGCGCCTCGATGCCTCCGTCGCAGGGAGCGGCGTGACCGGCGATCTTTTGGCCCACTGTATCGATACCGCACTGTGGTTAAATGGCTCGATTGAGACGGTCAGTGGTATGACGGAGACATTTATCAAGCAGCGCAAAGACGCTGATTCTGGTGAGCTGCACGAAGTCACGATCGACGATGCCTCTGCCTTCTTGGCGCGCTTTAGCAATGGCTCACTCGCTACGTTTGAAGCCACTCGTTACGCTCGGGGCCATAAAGCGTTGAATACATTCGAAATCAACGGCGAACATGCTTCCATCGCTTGGGATCTGCACGACCTTCACCGCCTTCAGTGGTTTGATCATCGCGATGAAAGTGCGCTGCGAGGCTGGCGATCCATCCATGTCAGTGAAGGTGAGCATCCGTATCTCGATCACTGGTGGATTCCCGGTGTGCAAATCGGCTTCGAACATACCTTCGTTCATCAGGTGGCTGATTTTTTTACCGCGATTGCAGAAGGCGCAGTGGTCGGTCCAACTTTCAGAGATGCACTTGGCACTGACTACGTCACCGACGCGGTGCTTAGCTCTGCTAAAACCGGGCAGTGGACAAAAGTTAAGCAGGCCTAATCACTCAGCAATCAACACTCGTAACAGCTTCGTCCAAATCATTCACAACTCCGCCATGAAAAATCCAACTCGTCGCACTTTCCTCAAAACTGCAGCGCTCGCTTTGAGCCTGCCAACAATCATTCCCGCCAGCGCGCTCGGCAAAAATGGCACTGTCGCACCGAGTAATCGTATCGTACTCGGCGCAGTCGGCATTGGCCCGCGCGGCCGCCAGGTGCTTGGATGCTTTCTGCAGCAACCAGACGTTCAATTTGTCGCCATCGCCGATGCGCAAGCCGATCGTGCCGAAATCGTGCGTCGCATAGCGATGAAAAAATTTGGTTACGACGACTGCTATAAAACCTCCGAGATGCGTGAGATCTTCGAGCGTAAGGATATTGATACGGTGCTGACTGCCACTGGCGACCATTGGCATGCGCTGGTCTCAATTCTCGCGGCCAAAGCTGGCAAAGATATCTATTGCGAAAAGCCGTGCAGCATGACGATTCAGGAAAGTCAGGAACTCGCGGATACCACCAATCGCTACGGGCGCGTTTTCCAAGCAGGCACACAACGCCGCAGCGTCGACAATTTCGAGTTCGCAGCCAATCTCGCCCGCAGCGGCAAGCTTGGTAAAATTCATACCGTGCACGCGTCTATCCTCCGGCTCAGACCCAACCTACAATGGTTGGCCGAAGAACCTTTACCCGATCCTGCCGTCTGCGACTGGGACCGCTGGTTAGGTCCCGCTCCTTGGCGGCCTTACAATAAGAAATATGTCCAGGGTCGCTGGCGTGGGCACTACGATTTACATGGCGGTGCAGGTTTACCTGAATGGGGCACACACACGCTCGACCTTTGCCAGTGGGCAGCCAGTGCCGACGGCACCGTGCCGATTCGATTCGAGTATGCGGGTGACACCATTACTGGATATTATGCCAACGGGATTAGGCTCGTCATGCGCCTTGCTGGTTTTAGAGGCGAGGGCGATTGGAATGTGCGCGGCACCTGCCCAGTGCGTTTCGAAGGTGATGCTGGCTGGGTCGAAACTGCCGACGCCGGCGAAATGGCCGCCAGCTCGGACTCGCTACTCGTGGGCCAACCAACCTCCAACATTTCTGGCACGAATCCACTCAGGCACGTTCGTAACTTCCTCGACTGTGTGAAATCACGCAGCAAGCCAGCTGCCAATGCAGACGTCACTCGCTCCGGTCATATCGCCTGCCACGCCGCTGCGATCGGCTGGCAACTCGGTCGCACCGTCAACTTCGATCTGACGACAGAGACTTTCATCAACGACGATCAAGCCAACCGTATGTGCAGCCGCGCGCGTCGTGCCCCTTGGCACGCTTAACTTTCCAGTCCACTGTTTAAAATGAAAACTATCCATTTATTCCTAGCGCTCCTCCTGACGCTTGCCGCCTCGAACTCGAGCTTCGCCACCGATCAGCAGACTGCGCTTGCGGTGCTCAGCTCCGACGCGGTCTTGCAACAGAAAGCGGAAGCGTGCCAACAGCTGTCTCGCATTGGCGACGCCGATGCAGTTCCAGTTCTTGCCGCACTCTTAAACGATCCACAGCTCTCCAGCTACGCGCGCACCGGCTTAGAGCTGATACCAGCGCCCGAGGCTGGCCAAGCTCTCCGCGCCGCACTGTCGACGCTCAAAGGCCGTCAGCTGGCCGGCGTGGTCAATTCTCTCGGTAAACGCGGCGATGAGAGTGCCGTGCCCGCCCTACAACGCTTAGTGACTCAGGATCGGACGATTGTTGCACCCGTTGCGCTCGCCGCGTTGGCACAGATCGGTAGCGATGCCGCGTTAAGCACTATTCGGACGACCCTCGAAGGCGGCCCCGCAGCATTGCGTCTGCCCGCTGCTCAAGCCGCGATCGATGCCACCGATACACTGATCAAAAACGGCAACAAAACTGCCGCAAACGAGCTGCTAAAAGCAGTGCTCGGCGCAGCTCTGCCAGAGCATATCAAAAGCACAGCCAAGGCTCTGACACGTTCGATCCAGACTGAATCAGGATTCATCAACATGTTTGATGGTACGTCACTGAAAGGCTGGGATGGAGACCCTGCATTTTGGCGCGTCGAAGGCGGCGAAATTGTGGGCGAAACGACTGCCGAAAATCCGACCAAGGGTAACACTTTCCTCATCTGGGAGGATGACGCTGTCGCAGACTTTGAACTCAAAGCAGAATTCAAATTACGTAACCATAATAGCGGCATTCAATACCGCAGCTTCCCAGTTAAAGGCCAGCGATGGGTCGTCGGCGGTTACCAAGCGGATATGTCTGCGGACAATAAATGGACGGGCGCGGTCTATGGCGAAAAATATAAACAGATCATGGCCATGCCCGGCGAAAAATCAATCGTGGGCTCAACTCCCAAGCAGAAGCAACACGTTGCTTCCTTGATCAGTCGCGCAGCGCTGCATGCACATCTGAAGGCGGACGAATGGAATGAGTATCACATTATTGCTCGTGGCAATCATTGCATACAAATGATCAATGGCGTGATCACCGCTGAATTTAGCGAGTCCACCGAAGATCGCTTAAAGTCCGGATTGATCGCACTACAACTCCACAGCGGACCAGCGATGGAGGTGCGCTTTCGCAAGCTTCGCCTCCGCGAGCTGAACCCAGAAGACAAAAAAGAAATTCTCTTTCTAGCGGGCACACAAAGCCACGGCTATGGCGCGCACGAGCACAAAGCCGGATCGATGCTACTCGCACGCAGTTTAAATGAGAGCGGTCTCGACGTCATCGCACAAGTGGTGACCGAAGGCGCATGGCCCGAGCCGTGGATGGGCTATCAAAAGCCCGACAGCATCGTGATGTATTGCGATGGGTATAAGGGACACATGGCGAAGGCACATCAGGATAAAATTCAGATTTTAAGTGACGCGGGAGTTGGCGTGGCTTGCCTGCATTTTGGCGTCGAAGTCGAGCCCTCTGAATTAGGCACGCAATTTCTCGATTGGATCGGCGGCTACTTTGAAATCGGTTGGTCAGTCAATCCACACTGGACCCCCGAGTTTACCGAATTCCCAGATCATCCCATCAGCCGTGGCGTCGAGCCTTTCGCCATTAAGGATGAGTGGTATTATCACATGCGCTTTCAACCTGAAATGGCCGGCGTCACTCCCATCCTTTCAGCGCTACCACCGCTACGCACGCTCACCGATCGCGCCAACGATAGCAACCGCGGCAGCAATCCAGTCGTCCTGGCCAAGGTCAGCGCAGGGGAGCAGCAGCATCTCGCCTGGGCCTACGAGCGCGCCAACGGTGGTCGCGGCTTCGGCTTTAGCGGCGGACACTTTCATCAGAACTGGCAGCAAGACGACTTTCGAAAACTCGTCCTCAATGCACTGGTATGGACCGCCCACGGCGAAGTGCCAGCAGCGGGCGTGCCTTCGCGCACCCCCTCTGCTGCGGATTTAGAGCTCAATCAGGATTCCCCTAAGCCAAGTCGATGAGTGCATTGGATCTATACCAGTAGGGCACGCCTAAAGAAGGTCCGCAAATAGTCTCACCTAGGGAAGATGGCTCGGGTCGCCGCGCCCTGTACACCCAACTGTCAATTGAGTGTGCAGCCAGGTTACTATTAACAATTCGCTTGCGCTGACACGCATTTGTGGGATTGAATGATGGTGTCAGTCTGTTCGGTCTCTATGGCAACTTTGCTTGCGATTCTTGCGCAATCTGTCATCTTTTGAGTGCTTACTTTTTCTTGCTAATCCCAATCCCAATAATTGATGCCTGCTTCTCCCCATTTTAAGTGCGCGCAACGCCCCGCCCAGGGCGGCTTCGCACTCGTTATCGCCCTCAGCCTGATGGCTTTTGTGCTGCTGCTACTGCTGTCGATCACCACTTTGGTGCAAGTCGAGACCCAGGGCTCGCAAATTCAGATGCAGCAGATGGAAGCCGAGCAATCGGCACTGCTCGGCCTGCAAATCGCGCTCGGCGAACTGCAAAAGACCGCGGGGCCAGATCAGCGCGTCACGGCGACGGCGGGGATCGATGCTGCAAACACCGCACAACCTCATTTGCTCGGCGTCTGGGAGTCATTTAAACAGGAAAATGATAGCAACGCTCCAATCAATTATGCGGTCCAGAAAAATAGTGACTTTGTTCAATGGCTCAGCTCCACCGCCGCGATTACAGACAAAACCAATCAAGCGTATCCTACTGCTGCGCCGACGAATTCAGTGATTCTTGTGGGAGATGGCACGCTGCCAACTCCCGACGCTAGCGATCCCACGACTCAATACGTGCAAGCAAGCACTGTGGACGTGCTGGGTGCGAATGGAAATCGGGTAGGGGGATATGCCTGGCATGTGTTTGATGAATCTCAAAAAGCCAATCTGACGCTCAAAAATCCGGCGACTGCCACCGATGCGGAACGCGTCGGTGCACTCGGAGTCGCTGGTGCACCTAATTTCACCGCATTAGCCAACGCCAGTGATGGTGATGCATTGTATTCGCCTCTTGAAAACCTCAGCGCAGGGGAGCAGGAAAAAGCAGTTTCCTTAGGCGCTGCAGCTCTGCTTGGAAATGCCACCTTCAACCCTCAAGCGGCCAACGCCTTTCATGTGTTGACCACTGATTCTAAAAGTCTGCTCGTCGATGTCGCCAATGGCGGGTTTCAAAAAGACCTGTCCTTGCTGTTTGAAAATCCGTCTCTGTATGCAAATCGCCATATTTACAGTGAGAGTAATACCCCGCTCGAACCTGCACCGAGCCGTTTTGGAGGCGCCGAGCCGATGCCGAGCCCGGATCCGAAATGGTCACTGCTGAGATCTCATTATAAACTCTATGAAGAAGTAAAGATTGATAACGGTGCTTATGGAGTTGCTGCAAGCAACGTAGAGCGAGATGTGGCGACTAACTATTTTGATGAGCAGCAACTGCTACCGGTGGTGTCGAATGCCCAGTTTATTTTTTCAATGGCGGGCCAAAAGCACACTAGTTTAATAACTAGAGGAAGTAATGTATATCAAGGATTTTTAGGTCTGTGGACGGACGTCGTTCTGACCCTCTGGAATCCCTACAATATCGAGCTTAGAGTCCCGAGTATGGAAGTCGAATTTTACCGATTTCCTCTTCAGGTTGAATTTTTCAGGCAAAACCCTTTAGGGGGCTGGGATAGTGCCACACAAAATCAACCAGTCCACATCTCTCAGATGTTTAACCAAGGCAATAGTGTGTTTGGGGGTGGCAGTGTGCAAGATTCGCTGCCTTACCGAGGGCGCATTAAAAATTCGTTCGTCCTGAAGCCAGGTGAATATAAAGTCTTTTCCCCCGTTTCCCAAACGTATAATCACAAGAATATGAATTATACCAAGGGCCTCGAACTTGAAGAGGGGTGGGTTGCTTCTGGTAGAGGGGGGGGCATTTTTGAGCGCTACATCGCAGTAAATGAGACATATAATGGCCTAAACAAATGGCTCGGTGATCCATCTCCCTCAGCGCAAATTAAAGTTAATGTGGGTGATGTCATTGGCGTAGAAGTGAGTCCTGCTAAAATTAATCGCAACACCAGTTTTGCAGAAACGAATAACGAAGAAATCGTGGCCTACATGAAGGTTTTTCAGGGTGACGCGGGTGATGGTAATTCCAAAGCTCGACAGACCAGTAATTTAAGCAGCTTTCAGAATTGGCTATCTGACCGTAGAACCCATGTCGGGGCTGTGGAAATAAACATGCCTGACAGTGAGCTTGGAGCTGCTCTTGGGAGTTATGGCATTAATGATATGTCTCAATTGACTATAATCGCCTCAGAATTTCCAAACCAGGGAGCGCCAGGTTTCTATGATTACAAGCAACCCTTCTTGATTGCCTCCTTGCGCCTGAAGACCGAATCAGACTCAGATGGTTTGGTTGGTCAGCCCAACGGATCGGTTTGGTTGCACAATGGCATCACCAATCAATATTTTACCAACGGTCTTAAAGATGATCAAGATGTGCAATTTGCAGGAATGCATCAGTATGAGCTGACTTGGGAACCCATGGCTTCATGGAACAATATTCCAACAGTTGAAGTAGATAGTCAAGATCGTGGCTACGGCGGCACTGGCATAACTTCTGGGACTGGCGTTAATTTTGCCTCCTATCATCAAATACCTTTGGCACCTGCCACCTCGCTGGCACAGTTCTCGCATGCACCACTCAACACTGGCGGGCAAGCGCCGCTGACGGCTCAGATTGTTGGCAACTCCTTCAACTCCCCGCTGATTCCTTTAGCAAATAAGACCAAAGCGGGCTCAGTAGGGACGCACCTTGACCATTCCTACATGGCCAATAATACCTTGTTCGATGGCTATTTCTTGTCGACTGCAACGGCGCAGACTCAAGCTATTTATGAAACATCCCGTAGCTTGACTGCGGTGATCGATGAGTTCTTCGATCCAACCCAGCCATTTCCACTACCTAACTCCAACTTTGAGCCCGCCACAAGCATCGCCCCGACGGTGACTGCTGCGGATTACGATACTTTTGCTCAGCACCTGTATAATAAAGGTGCGTTTAATGTGAATTCCACCTCTAAAGAGGCCTGGGCGCTGTTTCTAGCTAGTGGCACTAATGAAGCACTGCCGGTTCTTGACATGCTTACTGCTGGCCGGATCCTATCGTCCGCTGATGCGTCATCAGATTTAGCTGTCTCACGGTTTGCGCCGTTGATTGGTGACGAAGTGGCTCCAGTTTCGTCAGCGGTCGACGGCCAAGAGCGATGGTGGACGCATCGTCGATTAACGCCTAACCAGATTCTGACTCTAGCGGCGAATGTGGTCGACGAGGTCAAAGCGCGCGGCCCGTTCCAATCGGTGGCGGAGTTTGTTAACCGACAGCTCGTCAGTGATCCTTTGACTGGTAATTCGGGTGCGCTGCAGACTGCGATTGAAAATTCCGCTCTCAATACCGATTTTGGGCTATCTGCTCCTAAAAACAATTCCGAGCTCACTGGCTCTGGCTCTGGAAATACCTCAGACGGAGCCGCGACTCAAATCACCCAAGCTGATTTACTCAACCGTCTCGCACCATCGCTCACCGTGCGTGGCGACACCTTCCGTATCCGCGCTTATGGTGAAGTCACTGATTTCGGGGGACAGATCACCAAGGCTTGGTGTGAGGCTGTGGTACAACGCCAACACGATTTCGTAGATGCCGAACAAGAATCCACCACGATTGCTCCACTTAGCATCACCAATCAGGCCTTTGGTCGTCGTTTTAATATCGTCTCCTTTCGCTGGCTTTCGGCGGATGAGGTGTAAGCGCTCTTCCTTCTATTTCTTATGAAATCACTTTGTCTCGTAACCATCGCGCTCATTCTGTCTGGCGTGTCCTTGTTGGCACAGCAGCCAGCCACCGTCAAAATATCCATCTTCACTTTTCAATATGCGGAAGGGCATCAAGAAATCTTTCTGAATAGTAAAAGCGGGGAGTACGAAGCAGTGACACTTTCCAGTGCCAATATCCTCGGCCCGTTCAAGGCGATTCTGTCGGAAGAGGGGCAAGTCTTTTTGCACGAACGCCAAAAAACTGCAGAGGGCGCTGACATCTATCCGGTCATCGCAGCTGTGAAAATTCCCAGCTCTGTGAGAGAGCCGCTGCTTATTTTGGTGCCACGCTCAGGGAGTCAGCCTTATGGAGCCCTGGTCATCGATCGTAGTCTATCGAAATTCCCCGAAGGATCCTACCGATTGATCAACTTCTCGCGAAGCGAGATCCGTGCCCTGATTGGCAAGACACGGGTGCTTGCTCCGCCGATGAAAATTACCTCCTTCGATCCATCTTCAAATTCGGATGATGTATTAGATGTGCATTTTAAGTATAAACTCGCGGAAGACTGGCGAACCTTTGGGCGCACGCGCTGGGTGAATGAGAAAAGTAAACGTTCGCTGCTGGTGGCGTATTTAGATCCTCGGACTGAACGTATGAAAATTAAAGGTATCCCGCTCAGGCAGAGCCGAGTGGTACAAACACAGGAGTAATTTACTCTTATTTTCTTCATAGAATTTTTGCGTCAGCCATGCAGTCGAAACGTCATCTAGCCCTAAGTCTGTATTCTTTGTTCGCGCTGGTTTCGGGCGTTGAGGCGCAAGCTGTCGCCCCAGTCTTGTCGCCAGCTGCAGATGCGACTGCGGCTTCTATTGAGCACATCGATCTTTCTGTGTATGCCATTGCTTACGCCGAAGGGCACCAGACTGTTTATCTCACTGACAGCCAATCTGCAGTCAGTGAAATCGCCTTGTCATCTGCCAATATTCTTGGCCCTTACCATACCGTGCTGGATGCCAACTCAAATATTATTCTGAGTAGCAAAACGGTAACTGCAGAGGGCACCATCACTTATCCAACTATCGCTCAGGCTACATTATCTAGCCACATCAAGGAACCAGTGATGATACTGGTCCCTTCAAACGAGAGCCTGCCTTATCAGTCGATCATTATAGATCAGAGCCTTGAGCATTTTGCGATGGGGAGCTATATGTTGATTAATCTATCGCCTATGAAACTGCGTGGAACGGTCGGTAGCAATCAAGTCGAGGTATCGACCGAGGGCGTCACTACAATCATTCCATCGTCCGAGGATGAGGATTCGCTGAACGTGCATTTTGAATATGAACGTCCACAGGGATGGAAGACCTTTGCCCACACTCGATGGATGAATGAAAAAAGCAAACGTTCGCTTTTACTCGCTAATCTGGACCCGAGGACAAAGCGCATGAAAATCAAAGGTATCCCAGTGAAGACTATTCCTGTCGCACACGATGCCACACCTTAATACACGTACAAAACCGCTCCCTAATTTATTCCATGCGTCGCAAATGGCTCT
>Ga0209631_10000169_pt1 | contig 89028 bp, 86 predicted proteins | sample COG_08_FD_184752 | JGI IMG/M metagenome (GOLD analysis project Ga0209631, IMG submission 184752) | Pelagic Microbial community sample from North Sea - COGITO 998_met_08 (SPAdes) (version 2) | ecosystem: Environmental > Aquatic > Marine > Neritic zone/Coastal water | place: Helgoland, sampling...
ATAAACCTATAGGGCTGTAGGTTTTGCCCGTTAGGGGCCCAAGTACCCGCTTCGAGAATTTTTCTTATGACATCCTCAGGAATCTTGTCGGGCTTGAGTCCTCGCATAGCTCGCATGGTACTCATCACCTCAAACACATCTTGGTTCACTTTCATTGACTACCTCTCTTACATAATCCACCGATCAGGCCACTATACTTCAAAACCTGAAGTGTTAATGAATTTTTTTCACAAGTGTTTTTCAAGTTATAGGGCTACCTAAAAATATTGCGGTGCAATATAGTCTCCTCCACAGAAAAAAAGCCAGACCAGAAAAATGATTGAGAGGCAAGGAATAAAAAAAGAAAGTACAAGTTCGGGCACTAGTTCAGCCTGCTTCCTAGTCAAATATAGAGAAGGGAAATTGCTTCAAGAATTCCATAAAAAATCAATAAAACATATACTTATCATGATTTTATATCTTTTCTTTATCTCAATAGTACAAGATGTTGATCTACCTCGCTCTAACCAAACAATCTGGTCTCAACAGGTAAAGAAAAGAATACTTTATGTTGGTAGACACTCTAATATCTCTAGGCAAACACCTATCGATAAAGAGTCCTGACATCATTTAAATGTCGCACTGCCACATAATAAACATAAACAACAAAATCTGACTAGACAACTAAATGGAGTAAAATATGATGAAGAATAAAGAAACAGCCTCAGAGACTTCTTCCACTACTTGCGAGAGAGCAGGGATCGCTAGTTCCTTAGCAACTCTAGCTATAGGTATAACCGGGTTAGCAGTAATTGTGCTTACACAGGTAGCAATCGGCTCTCTTATTATATAAATAGCGCTAGATTGGAGAAATAACCTTCGGTTGGTGCCTGCGAGCGATTTCGTCACTCATCTGTGCATAAGCTACGATGATGACGAGATCTCCTGGTTGAGCTAATCTTGCCGCAGCACCATTAATACCAATAGTTTTTGATCCCGCCGCTGACTCAATAACATAAGTGGTGAATCGTGATCCTGTATTAATGTTTAAAACATCTACCTGCTCATTAGGGAGAATGTCCGACTGCTCCAGCCAGTCCGCATCAATCGATATCGATCCATTATAATTCAGGTCACACTCTGTTACCGGAACTCGATGAATCTTCGCTTTCATCATTGTCAAAAGCATAATTAAACACCTCCGTGGCTCGGGCTCCTCGCCCATTGTTTTCCGACCAAATGCCGGCTTTTCCTAGCGGTTTCCTGATTTCCTAGACCCACCGCGATATCCGTTTTTCGACGGCGTTCCAGTATTACCCGTGCGTTTCTTCCCCCCGTTCTCTGGACCTTTGTAATGGTTTCGTCCGGGTCGAGAAGTTGACTGCTTTTTCTTCTCCGGGATTGCCGGTTCTCTGTTGTAGTGTGCCGGAGTTTGTTGTACTTCTAACGACTTTTGCAATAATTTCTCAATCCCTTTAAGAAACTTACGCTCTTCAGGTGCGACTAACGAAATGGCAACACCTTCCTCTCCCGCACGCCCTGTTCTTCCAATACGGTGAACATAATCTTCTGCAACATTTGGTAACTCATAATTAAGAACATATGGTAGGTTTTCAATATCGATCCCTCTAGCCGCGATATCGGTTGCAACCAGAACACGTAAGTCCCCGCTCTTAAATGCGCCCAGTATCCTTGTTCTCGCTCCTTGGGACTTATTGCCGTGAATCGCATCAGCTTCGATACCAAACCCTCTGAGCTGTTTGGCTAATCTATCTGAGCCGTGCTTAGTTCTGGCGAATACCAGAACTTGATACCACTCTCCCTCTTCTATTAAGTCAGCGAGCAGCTCTTTTTTTGCTGCCTTGTCACAGTAGTAAACCTTTTGCGTCACACTCTCAGCGGCGGTATTCCGGCGAGCGACCTCAACAATCGACGGTTTGTTCAAAATATCATCTGCGAGCTTCCTTACGTCGTCAGTGTACGTTGCGGAGAACAAGAGATTTTGTCGTTTTTTAGGTAAACGTGACATGATTTTCCGTATATCGCGGATAAAACCCATATCTAACATTCTGTCAGCTTCATCTAATATCAGTATTTCAATATGCTGTAGGTTCACTGTTCCTTGATTTAGGTGGTCCAGTAAACGCCCAGGAGTCGCAACAACGATATCAACGCCTTTACGAAATTGTTTGATCTGAGGGTTAATGCTAACTCCGCCAAAAATCGGCACACTATTCAAAGAAAGGTGCTTCCCATAAGAAACAAAGCTGTCACAAACTTGAGCTGCCAACTCTCTAGTTGGCGTAAGAACAAGCGCACTCGGCACTCGAACAGAATGTCCCGCTTGCTTAGACTTCCGGCTTAAAATGTGCAGTACGGGTAAAGCAAATGCAGCTGTTTTCCCAGTACCAGTCTGAGCTCCTGCCAGGAGATCTTTCTTTGCTAAAACAACGGGGATAGCACCTGTCTGTATAGGGGTGGGCTGCGTATAGCCTTCCGCTTCAATCGCGCGAAGTAATTCGGGGGCTAAGCCCAACTTGGTAAACGGCATAATTTTCCTTGCGTTAGAGAACTCTTAAATTTGTGAGGAATTTTATCGTGCAAGCAAGATCTGCTAGCGTGACTGAAAAAATCATAATTCTTAAATAAATGCAGTGTGAAAGGACAAAATAAGCGTCGAAGTATAGGGTTCAGCTGTAAAAATTGATAGTCTTTTATCCTAAAAGTGACGCTCACAAGTTACAAACACGAAATCAAAAAAAGAAAATATTCGATTTATTGCAACACAGACGCAACTTTCTCTTTTAAAACTTGAAAGACATCCAAGTCTGGAGCACCGAAAAGTTGTCCCCTTGAAATACCTCACGAGCCGCTTGATTAGGCGTCGACCAAGCAAACCCCGTGTATATATATACTTTATCTCCCGCAAAATATTCCACACCAATATTTATCTCATCAGCCCAGTCTACCGTTGATGTGCGTGTACCAAAGTAGTGCGGCTCGTCTAAGTCGTGTTCAAAATAATAGAAAGTAATCGCAAACTGTTGGGTAGGGAATGCTCTAACTTTAAAAAACTGAGTTTCTTGATTGGAATTAAAAAGATGATATTCTCCCGCGATCTCCCCTTGGTAAAAAGTATCCCACTCCCGAGCATAAAATCCATAAAAAAGAGATCTATAGGACTCATTGCGAAATGTATCTATTTTATCTCCCGAAAAACGTGAATATCTATAGGCGAAAACAGTTGGCCACTTTAACCAGTTAGCGCTGTAATCGGCCTCTAAATACCAACCTAGAGCTTTATTTTTAATATTACGATTATCTTTGTCCCGCCCAAGCTGTAAGACCACTTCGCCATAAAACTTTACCGCTTCCAACCCAGGTAGCGGCACGTCCAAAGCCCTTAGATTTACGGCTTGAATACCATCGTAAGATGCAGTGTCACCCTGATAAATATTGAGATACATTGCTCCATATCGCCCAAACATGCTTTCTTTATTGTCTAGGTTTATGCCAAACAATCGAGAATCACCGAATCCCCCATCACTCCTTAACCAAAAGACATCGATATCGATATCATCTGTATGAACGCTTACAACAGCTGAATTTTTCCATGCATCAAATGCACCAAGCCAGAACTGTCCTTGCTCAGATCCTATATCAAAATTTCCATCTCCTATAACTAGTCCGTCCCCAAATACCAAAACTTGTGCGCCAACAGAAATATCGAAGCGACTATTTCTCCAACCGACATGTGCCTCATCAATATCAACTCTCGAGTCTCCACTCGTCGCGAACTGACCAGATATCTCTCCATCTAGAAAATTAGTCGCTCCTACGAACGAGAGTTTCCCATACATTTCTCCCGAGAAAAGACTTTTCGTGAAAGGTAGCTCTGGCTCTAGAGATATCGAAGCGCTACTGCGATTCTTTTCGTGTTTATCATCGATTGCGCCATAGCCAAAGTTGATGCCCTCGCCATATTGCAAGCCAAAACGAAGCTCCGCTGCCGGTCGAAGAGTCCAGTCATTCAGTTGATAATCATCAAATGAAAAAACAAACGGAATGTGCGAAAATATAGTCACAATCGAGGCTAAATGACGAAAACAGGAATTAGTCAATGTCGCTCCCCTTGTCTCCACATTTGGTCTCATAAATGATAACAGAACACTTTTTCCAATGTTGCTACTGCGGCGAGCCCATATCAGCACTACTCGACTGCACCATCGAAAAACAAAAATATGTCGAAGATTGCGAAGTCTGCTGCCAACCCATCGAAATTCAATATACAGCATACCGAAATGAAATTATTGAATTCTTCAGTTTAACGCAGGATGAATAGTGGCATCTAAGTTATAGTCATCTTTGAGACAGTCATATGTTTGGTATGGTTTTAGAGAATCACTTTTATCCATAGAATGCCTAAAGAAAACACTTGAGATGCTTGCCAGCCACGTGTGCTCCATTTTTCAAATAAACTGGGAGGCCTTCTTCAGAGGCGCCATTGACCTGTATTTCTTTGCAACCTCGTTCACGTGCTGCTTCAAAACCAACCTGTAATAGAGGGCTCGCAAGACCTTTTCCTCGATACCGCTCGTCAACAATTAAATCCTCTATCAAGGCATACTCGCCTCCAAAACGTAGCACATAAGGAAAAGAAATTGCGAGAAGGGCGGCCAGATTTCCATCTTCTAAAGAGAGAAAGACTAATCCTCTTTTACCTTCCACAAGCTCTGGAAATGCGCGACGCGCATCCTGCCAATCAATATCAGGTAGTTCGATATCTTCCGGAAAGCTCTCCAATAAGCTGATAACATCTTCAAGATCTGACAGCTTTGCTTTTCGAATTTCATTCATAAACTAGTACCTCTTTTAAACTCGGAAATAATTATTTCAGCCTCTCTTAATCCTATGCTCTAACCTTTTCCTGCCCGACTCTCGTCAAAATAAGCATTATCTATCTGAATTTCAGCCTGCTCGCTTAGTGCCTCGAAAGTAACATAGCCGGGATGCTTATAAACTTTAGCTAGAGGCTCGGTTACAGCTTTAAGAAAACTAATCATTGGATCTGAATCAATTTCATCGTACACCGAAAATAAAAGCGGAGCTTGGGCTCGTTTTTGTATCTCAACATATTTATCTTGAGGGAAATCACAGCCGAAAAGAATAACTTGGGTAGGCATAACGAAAGAAGTGCCTACGTGGCAGCTGTCCGCATTGACTGAAACTGAAGCACCTTCATACACAGGATGAGTCCCGCACATCAAGGTCCCGCAACACGCTGACATGGCAGTAGTATTAAATGCATCATCACGCAGCTTTGAAAAAATCAGCTGCTCTCGGGAGGACTGCTCTACCAAAAACCCATTCGCAAAATAATACTCGTCTACACCTCTATCGTAGTTTGCTACATCAATTGGCAACTTATTGTTAGCGTGTTTGCTGGCAGATATCAATTGCCTCTGTCGGCAATCAAAACACAAACATTCAAGCCGATACCGCATCAAGGGGTCGCATACAGTTAGACGACATTTACCACAGCGGCATTCCAGAAATGTTGATTGGTCGATCATAATATTAGTCCTTCTAGCCAAGATTGGAAGTCAACGCATTTAGTATCCCGCAGAATGTCCACAGATCAGAATGTTTTTTATTGATCTATATTAATCAAAAGTAATTAGTCTCGCCTCAAGCAATGTATTTGCTTTTGTTAGAAGGAATTCTTAAGCTGACGCAACGTTTTCACTACAGGAATGAATTGCAATGGCGTTATCTACCGGTTTCTTTCATGATGAACGTTGCCTTTGGCATAGTACTCAAGGATTGTTTTCTTTAATTCTCCCAGTTGGAGAATGGGTTCAACCACCAGCTTCTGCAGGCTTGGCTGAATCGCCAGAGTCAAAAAGACGAGCTGTATCATTACTCCAAGTTTCTGGTCTTGCCGACAAAATAGACCTACGTAGTGCTCCTAAGGCCGATGAAACCGATCTTCTAAGAGTGCATCCGAAAAGTTATCTGGAAAGCTTTAGTTCTCTATCTGAAAAAGGCGGTGGAGAGTTGGGGATTTTCGCCCCCTTTGGCCCTGGTAGCTTTGAAATAGCTAAGCAATCTGCAGGTTTGGCGATGCACGCAGTTGACTCTGTTCTGGGCGGAGATTATAAGAACGCTTACTCTATGTCTCGGCCACCGGGCCACCACTGTTCTTCTGATACGGCTATGGGATTTTGCCTACTAAACAACATCGCAATCGCAATCGAGGCCGCCAAACATAAATACTCCGTAGAACGAGTTGCTGTGCTAGATTGGGATGTCCATCACGGTAATGGCACGCAATCGATATTTTACGATCGCAGTGACGTATTAACAATTTCGCTACATCAAGAAGGCTGCTTTCCTCCTGGGTATAGCGGAGCTACAGATATTGGGGCAGGAAAAGGGTCGGGTTATAATATCAATGTCCCCTTAGCTCCCGGTAGTGGCCATGACACTTACCAATATGCGATGGAAAAAGTCGCTATGCCGGCTATAGCTCGCTATAAACCAGATCTAATTATAGTAGCATCAGGGTATGATGCTGGCGGAGTTGACCCTCTTGGTCGTATGCTCTTACATAGTGAGTCCTACCGAGAGCTGACGCAGAAAGTGATGGATTTAGCTGAGATATTATCGGACGGCAAATTAGTCATCGTACATGAGGGGGGCTATGCCGAATCTCATGTTCCTTTTTGTGTCCAGGCTGTAGTAGAAAATTTATCAGAGGAAACGACAGAAGTCTCCGATCCAAGCCTCGAGCTTATGATCGCCCAACAACCAAATGAGAGAGTAAACCAGTTTCACGAACAACTAATCGATGAAATAGCTGAGTTGCACAACCTTTAACAATCAAGACGACAACAGTTACTGATTATCCAAGCGGGGACAAATCAGCCAGACTGAACAGCATCTACCGGATTTAAAACAGGAAACGAGAGGCTTTCCTACTTAGTCGTCACACGAACAACCACATCGACTTTGTCTAACTTAGTCCCTTCAGGAGGTGTCGGTAAATTGCTCAGGGTTACGGGTGAAGAGGGAAAATCAAAAAGCGTCCCGTCATCCACATTGTAGAAATGAAAATGATCCGATGGATTAGAGTCGTAAAATACTCTTGAACCATCTATAACCAGTTCTCGCACTAAGCCTTTTCTTGCAAAGAGACCCAGCGTGTTATAGACCGTAGCCTTGGAAGCCGAGGCCCCATCAGCCTCTAGTCGCGCCTGAACCTGTTCAGCAGAAAGATGCTGCATCGACTCGAGAAGAATCGCACCGATTTCGACACGCTGAGCAGTCACAGCTATACCGAGTGACGCTAGCGCGGCAGGGACGTCTTCTCGACGAACAGGAGGTATTATTATTTTTTTTACATTCATAGAGTAATCAGTATAGCGTCAATTTAGACTCTGTCTAGACTGAACTCTAAGTAATCCGGCTGGAATCTCGATTTGATCGGCCATATAGAAGGATTATACCGACGTTTCTCGCTTTATTTCTCCTGCCTTTATAAGTTCACGTGGCAGGCTGAAAACTACCTGCTCTTTTATGCCTGGGACCTCTTGGACATCAAAACCTCCGGTATCTCTCAGAGTCTGGACAACCTGCTCTACAAGAATCTCTGGTGCAGAGGCTCCGGCTGTAACTCCGACACTTTTTTTCCCTTCCAGCCATTGTGGAAGAATTTCTTCCGCACTATCAATGAGAAAAGCGGAAATACCTTGCTTTTCAGCAATCTCTTTTAATCTCATGGAGTTAGAACTCGATTGTGAGCCTACCACTAAAATTAAATCACAATAACTGACCATACGTTTGACCCCATCTTGCCGATTCTGGGTCGCATAGCAAATATCTTCCTTCTTTGGACCAGAAATCGCCGGAAATCGTTTCCTCAGCGCATTTATAACCTCAGCAGTATCGTCCATAGACAAAGTTGTTTGAGTCACAAATGCCAAAAACTCAGGGTTTTTAACTTCCAGCGTCTCAACGTCAGATACCGATTCAACCAAATACATGCCGCCTCGTCCATCCGCTTTCTTTACATATTGGCCAAGCGTTCCTTCAACCTCGGGATGTCCGGCATGCCCTATTAAAATACACTCTTGGTCTAAATTTTGGTAAAACCCAACTTCCATGTGAACCTTAGTCACAAGAGGACAGATAGCATCGAAAACGCGTAATTTTCTTCTCGCAGCCTCTTCTCTCACTAACTTGGCAACACCATGAGCACTAAAAATTACGGTCGCATCATCAGGAACTTCATCTAACTCATCAACAAATACCGCGCCTTTATCTCGCAAACCATCGACTACATACTTATTATGAACCACCTCATGCCGGACATAGACTGGAGCGCCAAAAAGTTCAAGTGCTCTTTCAACAATTCCAATAGCCCTATCTACTCCAGCGCAAAATCCGCGCGGATTTGCAAGATGAATCTGCATTTTACCTAGTTATCCATTCATTTGATTACGACTGGATAATTATACCCCCATTCCGAATGTGATGCTCAAAGCAAATAAATAGATCAAGCGACATTTTTATTCTCAGAATTACTAAAAACCACCATAACAGCGCCAACACAGATACTCATATCCGCTACGTTAAATGCTGGCCAGTACCAATTCTTCCAGTATAGTTGTATAAAATCAATGACATAACCAAATACTAATCTATCGAACAGATTACCTATTGCCCCTGCGAGAACAAAACAAATAGCACAGCGCATCCAGATTTGAGACCCTCGTAATGAATAGAACCAAACCACTAGTCCTATACTAATCAGTGAAGTCACTATTGATAAAAACCAGCGCTGCCAGCCATTTTGGTCGTGCAGAAAGCTAAAAGCCGCTCCAGTATTATGTAAAAGCGTAAAATTTAGACCTTGAAATATCGGAACTGGAGCACCATACCCTAAATAAAATGTTGCGATAGACTTAGTCACTTGGTCTAGGGTAACAATCACAAAAAGTAGAATCACCCACTTTAATGGCGTTTGCTTAAGGATAATCAAAGGTCAACTTCGCTCTTGCAGCAGCGGAATCTTTTTTTATCTGTTCAGCCATGGCGGAGAAAGAATGAAACTCCATGTCGTCTCTAATCCTATCGCAAAACTGCACCCTGATTTTCTTCCCATAGCAATCTTCATCAAAGTCAAAAATGTGGACCTCTAAAACATATTTCGGATCATCAAGAATTGGTCTTGAACCAGCATACGCTACACCCATCAAAGGCTTAGGCCCTAGCCCATGAACTAGAGCAGAAAAAATACCTGAGATGGGACATGTTAATCGGTATAAATTCAGGTTGGCTGTTGGAAATCCCCACTCTCTCCCCTGCTTGTGGCCATGAACGACATGACCTTCTATACAATAAGGGTGTCCTAGCATTCTTTCGGCTTCGCGCATGTGTCCCTTTTTAAGAAGATAACGGACATAGGTGCTAGAAATGCGCTTTCCTATGAATAGAAAAGGAGGAGTTTGGTCGAGAGAAAATTGATGCTTAGTCGCAAGACTGCTTAGCAAACTAAAATCGCCTCCTCTGTCAGTGCCAAATCGAAAATCATCTCCAATAATTAATGACTTTATTCCCATTCTTTTCACTAAAATTTCTTCAACAAATTGCTGCGGAGAATAACTCGCCAGATTACGGGAAAAACGAAGCACTAGGACTTTATCAACACCGCACGCAAAAATTAACTGAGCTTTTTCGCTGAGACGAGACAGTCTGGCCGGTATCCGACCATAACGAAAGAACTCGGCAGGCTGTGGCTCAAAGAGGATCACAACACTAGGAACTTTATAGTGAGCGGATTTAATAATTAGTCGCTTTAAAATTTCAACATGCCCTAAATGCACACCATCAAAATTGCCGATGGTCGCCACGCAACCAAAATGTTGTGATGTTAGGTTATGTAATCCGCGAATAATTTTCATATTAGTGCAGTACCATCATATAGCTTTTCCCATCTGAAGATCGTCTTTCCTGAAGCCAGAACACCACAACACTCCACAATAGACGACGGTGCCTAATGTTATCAAAAACAACAACTCATAAATTCTTTTAAAAATAGTCCAAGAGAGCCAATCTCCTGAGGGCGACATAGCAAAGAACAAAGCGACGGCCATAGCAGTAATGGAAACTAAAATTCGCAAAGAAAATCCAAACCACCCTCTAGATGGAATATAGATTTTAGTCTTAAATAAACCTCGCCACAAAAGATAAGCGTTTACATTGGCTGCGAGCGCTGTGGCTAAGGCAAGACCAACATGGCCGAAAGGTGCAATCAACATTAAGTTAAATACTAAATTAATACCAATAGCTACCAGTCCTATTTTTACCGGAGTTCGCATGTCTTGTCTCGCATAATATCCTGGCCCACAAATTTTTATTGCCATAAAGCCTAACAACCCTAAGGAGTATGCCGATAAGCTAGCGGCACACATTGAGACGTCTTGCTGGTCCATCTCACCATAACCAAAGAGCGTCCCTATGACTGGACCTGCGATAAGAGCTAAAGCTAAAGCGGCGGGAGCTCCAATAAAAGCAACCCACCGGAGAGCCCAGTCAATCATGAGCGAATAGCCTTCATGATCATTTTGCGCATACTTTCTTGCTAATTTCGGAAGCACCACAGTTGCCAAAGCGACTCCAAAAACACCTAAGGGGAATTCAACTATGCGGTTTGACATATAGAGCCAAGAAATACTTCCCGAGTCCAGAAAAGATGCAAGAGTCATGTCTAACATCAGATTAATCTGCACAATGGAAGCGCCAAATGCGGCTGGACCAATCAATTTCAAAAGCTTCTTTACTCCTGGGTGGCGAAAATTTAAGCGCGGCCATAAAGAGAACCCCAGTCTCTTAACTCCTAGGGAAGACAGCAGGAATTGAAAAACGCCTCCAGAAAAAACGCCAATAGCAAGTGCTAAAATTGGGGTATCAAATTGAGGAGACAAATATAGAATAGAGCCGATCATCGATAGATTTAAAAGTATCGGGCTAAACGAAGGAACAGCAAATCGACCATAGGTATTCAGGATTCCCCATCCCAACGCCGATATTGATATAAAGCCGAGATATGGAAAGGTAATGCGCAGCAAATCAACCGTCAAACCATATTTATCTGGTGAACCGACAAAGCCCGGCGCAAAAACCATGACAAAAATGGGCGCGGCTATGACACCGACCGCAACTACAAACCATACAAAAAGCATCAATATCCCACTGATTGCTGAGATTAATTCACCAACTGCGGCTTCACCATTTTTAGCACGCGTTTCCGACAGCACCGGAATAAATGCCTGCGAAAAAGCCCCTTCGGCAAAAATTCGCCTAAAGAAATTAGGAATTTTAAAGGCAATGAAAAATGCATCCGTCATTAAGCCTGCCCCAAAAATTATGGCAATCAAAACATCACGGATATAGCCCAGCACTCTAGATATAAATGTCATTTGACCAATTACGGCAACAGAGCGTAACAACCTAATAGACAAGCAATTTTCCTTTGTATAAACAGCGAATTGCACTAATTACAGCATTATACATTGTATTTTTTCAATCCCACGTCTCTTTCCCATTGACAATTACGTCGTAAAACAGCATAGTTTCGCGGCTTCTAACAGTGATTTTGGAGATTAACCAATTGGCGAACTCAGCCCAAGCAAAAAAACGCGCACGTCAGTCAGAAAAAAGACGTCAACATAACGCTAGCCGACGGTCGTTCCTGCGCACACGACTTAAAAACGTTCTCAAGGCAATTGAGGCAGGAGACAAGTCTTTAGCGGCCGAAGCATATGCTTTAGCAGCGCCTGTATTAGACAAAATGTCTGGCAACAAGATTATCCATGCTAACAAGGCTGCAAGATACAAATCTAGGCTTAGTGCTAGAATTCAAAAAATGTCTTGAACTACAAAGACGGAAATAGTGAACGCTTTAAGCTAGATTTTACTAATAGTGGTCTCAACTAATAAATTATCTCGATTCACCACTTCTTCCTCATGGACAAAACCTAAAGCACTCTCAATGTCTCTAGAAGACAATCCTCGGATTCGAGTGCAATCTTCGGAAGAGTAATTAGTCAGTCCTTTACCTATAACTTGTCCTATTTCGTCAACTAGCTCTACAAGGTCTCCCCTGTTAAAGTCACCTGTGATTCCTACGAGTCCTGCAGCGAGCAAGCTTTTCCCTTGTGAAGCCAAGGCCGCACTCGCTCCCGCATCAACGATTATTTGCCCACGTACTTTTAAAGAACCCGCCAACCATTGCTTGCGAGCGGTAGTTTTCTCTCGACTTGAATAGAGCAAGGTCCCAGTGGACTCTCCCAGACCAATATGCGGTAAAGTTATCTCTGCTCTACCGTCCGCAATAATCGTTGACGTTCCAGATCGAGCAGCTAATCGAGCAGCCTTCAGCTTTGTTCTCATACCTCCTCTGCCCCATTCGCCTCCTCCACCAGCTAAAGCATCCAGTGTCGGGTCATCAACAAGAGCGTGCTCCACGCGCTCTACATCGTCACGTAGCCGAGGGTCGGCCGTCATAATCCCTGATTGATCAGTCAAGATCACTAACACATCAGCCTCTATTAAATTACTGACTAAACCTGCCAAAGTGTCATTATCTCCTAGACTAATTTCTTCAGTCGCAACCGTATCATTCTCATTCACCACAGGGATTACACCCAAAGACAAAAGAGTAGACAAAGTACCTTTAGCGTTCAGATAACGGGTCCTGTCAGATAAGTCTTCATGAGTTAACAGCACTTGAGCCGCGATTCGCTTATGTTTCTCAAAAGCTTGTTCCCAAACCCTGATTAAACCCATTTGACCAACTGCAGCGGCAGCTTGCAGCTCTGGGAGAGAATGAGGGCGCACACTCCAACCCAATCGAGCGGCTCCTTCAGCAATAGAGCCTGAAGTCACCAGTACAATCTGTCGGTCTTCAGCCATCAGTTCTGTTATCTGTCCCGCCCACTTGTCAATCGCAGATACATTGAGGCCTACGCCATCATTGGTGCTAAGTGCGCTCCCAATTTTCACGACCCATCGTTTTGATTTGCCGAGCTTTTCCCGGATTTTTCCTACTTCTTGCATCGGATTCAAACTTTGTCCTGCTCAACAAGCCAGTTATATATCGCATACATCAATATCTCACAACCTTCTCTTGTCGCTGCAGATACTCTATAAATCGGCCCTATCCAACCCGTGTCTCGCAAGCCGCTCTCAATTTCGTCGACCTCGCCCTGAGCGATTAAATCAATTTTGGTGAGCACAACCCATCGTATCTGCTCCGCGACCCCCTTTCCATAAAGCTCGAGCTCATTGCCGATTATTGAGAAATCTTTTAGCGGTTCTCTTTCTGGGTCGGTTCTGGACACATCAATTAAGTGCAAAAAAATCTGAGTACGCTCTAAATGCTTAAGAAAGCGAAGCCCTAAGCCTGCTCCTTGAGCAGCCCCTTCAATTATCCCTGGAATATCCGCGATGACAAAACTTTGGTGCGTATCGAGACTAACAACACCTAAATTTGGAATTAGTGTCGTAAATGGGTAATCGGCTACCTTAGGTCGGGCCGCAGAAACAGTACTAATCAATGTAGACTTACCCGCGTTCGGCAATCCGACTAAACCTACATCAGCTAGAAGTTTCAACTCCAGTCGTAATTCTCTAGTCTCCCCTGGCGAGCCTGGAGTCGTCCGCCGTGGAGCTCTAGTCACACTACTTTTAAAACGTGTGTTCCCCAACCCATGAAATCCACCTTGAGCAACTAGTAACTTCGAATTGTCTGATACTAAGTCGCCGATGAGCTCTTCTGTATCGGACACATACACCAATGTACCTTTAGGCACTTTAATGATCAGATCATCAGCACTTTTCCCAATTCGCTCTCGTCCAGCACCAGGAGTGCCGTTTTTAGCTTTGAAAATTCTCTTATATCTAAAATCGATTAAAGTATTTAAACGACTGTCGACTTCGATATATACACAGCCTCCATCACCCCCATCTCCCCCATCAGGTCCTCCTTCAGGAATATATTTTTCCCTTCTAAAGCTAAGGCAACCGGCGCCACCTTTCCCGGCCTCAACAGTGATAGTCGCCTCATCTACAAATTTCATCTCGTTAACTCACACATACTCAATAAATCAAACACATACAAAAAACCCCGTTAAAACGGGGTTTTTTGTGCCTTGTAGTAAACAGTTGAATTATCCGTTTATTACACTCACAAAACGTCTATTTAGCGGTCCTTTCCTTTGGAAAAGAACCTCACCGTCATTTTTAGCAAACAACGTGTGATCTCTCCCGATCCCTACGTTAACTCCTGCGTGAAAATGCGTGCCTCTTTGCCGAACTAAAATATTACCAGCGACAACAGCTTCTCCACCATACTTCTTCACACCCAGTCGTTTGGACTCGGAATCTCTTCCGTTTCGAGTACTACCACCTGCTTTTTTATGCGCCATATCTTTAGCCTCTCTCTACGCTAACTATTTCTACCCTAGTATAGTTCTGACGATGTCCCATCTGCCGACGGTAGTGTTTACGCCTTTTAAACTTCACAATTCTTATTTTGTCACCGCGGCCATGCTCGATGACTTTTGCGATCACACTCGCACCATCTACCATAGGAGCGCCAATAGAAACATCATCTCCGTCCGAAATCATTAAAACTTCATTGAAGTGGAAGTCGCTACCAGCGTCACTCAATAAAGTCTCTACGTTTAACTTGTCACCAGGGCTAACTCGGTACTGTTTACCCCCGGTCTTTATAACTGCATGCATAATTTTTACCAATGCTAATATCAATATATAGCGAAATACTTTTACGTGGAGGGCGATTCTACGTAAATAGACAACTGGAAACAAGAAGAATTAGCATAATACAATAGGTTTCTTTCCAGTGACATGGCGAAGGCTTAGCTACAGCCCCTAAGAAATTTTAAAATGCTTAATTATAGAGAGTGGAGTTATCAAAACAAACATTGAAGAAATGAGAGCCCTTGTTTCAGTAGAAGCAGACAGAGTAGATGCTCTGCTAATGGCTAATTTAAACTCTGAGATCCAGCTTATTAACCAACTTGGCAGATATATTATTCAGGGAGGAGGCAAAAGAATACGTCCTCTAATCGCCCTTTTAAGCGCCAAATCACTAGGCTACACAGGGCAACAGCACATCGACATTGCCGCTATTTTAGAGCTCGTTCACACTGCAACACTTCTACACGATGATGTTGTCGATAGCAGCAAGCTCCGAAGGGGGCGACAAACAGCAAACGATCTCTGGGGAACCGAAGCGAGTGTATTAGTAGGGGATTTCCTATATTCGCGGGCCTTCCAAATGATGGTGACTTTAAACAATAATAAAATCTTGGGTGTTTTAGCTGACGCTACCAACGTCATCGCGGAAGGCGAAGTAATGCAGTTGGTTAATTGTCATGATCCAGATATTACGGAACTTAGATATTTAGACACAATTAGGAATAAAACAGCAAAACTTTTTGAGGCGGCATCGGGCTTAGGAGCTATTCTGTCTGGAGGAAGTAACAAGACTACCGCAGCCATGAACGCATATGGAATGCATCTCGGCACAGCATTCCAATTAGCTGATGATGCTCTTGATTATAGTTCGTCTCCAGAGAAGCTAGGGAAAAATATTGGTGACGATCTTTCAGAAGGTAAGCCAACTCTTCCTTTGTTATACGCTATGTGGCATGGAACTGCAGGACAGGCGGACACTATTCGCGAAGCAATTAAAACAGGAGGCTTGGATCAGCTTTCAGTTATAACTGCCGCTATAGAGTCTACAAGCGCCATTTCTTATACTAAGAATTTAGCAGAAGAAGAGGCTAAAAGAGCGCTTTCTTCGATTAAAGACGTGCCTCAAAGTCCATATAAAGAAGCGCTGGAGGACCTAGCACAATTTTCTTTCACGCGCGATTTCTAACGCAAAACTGAAATGGTCTGGAACATCTATATATTAAAATGTGGCGACGGTTCGTTATATACAGGTATCACCAACAACATAAAAAAGCGCCTTATCGCCCATACTAATGGGCATGGGGCAAAATATACCAAAGGTCGCGGACCTCTCGAACACGTCTATTCAGAAACCGCCATTGATCGTAGCGCGGCTCAAAAACGAGAATCGAGCATCAAAAAGCTCTCTCGAGCAGAAAAACTGAGGCTCATTGCGGCTAGCCCTGCACTAAGTCGAACGTAACTCACTAATCATTCCTCTCAAAATATCTCCATCTTCTGGAGTATTGACGGGAATACTAAATTCAACGTTTGTAACAATATCGGCGTACCTATCTTTGAGAATAGCAACAATATTATCGTAGGTACCAACGCATGCGTATTGATTTAAAACTTCATCTGAGATTCGTGAAGGCATTTCCTCCCATCGCTGGGCGCGAGACAGCAGCTTAAGCTCATCTGCCAAGCTCTCTAGCCCATGAGCTTCAAAAGCTGCCCTATATGCTGGGGTAGAAGCATAGAACGCAACTCGAGCTCGTATATCTCTTATTTTGGCCTGCAGGCTTTCTTCATCAGGGGCGGTCGCGATAAGAGGTTTAATACTCATGGAAAAATCTTTTATTGAGCGAGATGAGTTCCCTGCGCCACGATGAACGGCAGGCCACATTACATTTTTGATATATTCTGCAGTACAAACAGGATGTGGCCTCAACCCCTCGGAAACCTCGCCGGCAACTTCGCACATGTATGAGTTGACTGCGGCCAAATGGATTGGAATATCAGGGGTGTCAATGGGACCTGGATCGAACAGAGGCACTGCGAGGTTTATGTTGTAATGCTGTCCACTGAAATCAGGTTGTTCAGAACTTTGCCATGCTCGCCAGATCTCTTTGACGGCAAGGACATACTCGCGCATCCAAGGTCCCGCAGGGGACCACTTTAAACCATAGCGACGTTCGATATGAGCTCGAACTTGCGTCCCCAATCCTAGTATGAAGCGTCCGCCTGAGAGGTTTTGTAAAGTCCAAGCACTCATGGCCGTCACCGCAGGACTTCGTGGAAAAGCGATCGCAACCGCTGTACCGATACCGACGTTTCTCGTGGCGTTAGCGGCCAAGGCCATCACCACGTAAGGATCGAACTTCGTCTCCTCAAACATAATACTGTCGTAACCAAGCTCTTCCACTTTATGAGACTCTCGACCGATAGTCTGAAGATCAAACGGGGCCACTGGTTCTCGCAGACCCGGGTCAACTTTTCCTAAAGGTAAGAGCGTCTCTAGTTTCATCAACGCCAACTACGAATGAATGCCTTTTTAGACGCTTTACTTAACGATGAGATCTATTTGAAATGGATCGGCACCAACCTTGATAGCGTATATACGATCGGTATCTTCCACATAAGCCAGATCAACACTTACTGAATCGGTCATCTTGAAACGTATTTCAAACCCAGCAGTACTAGTATCAATGGTCTTCGCGGTCGTTAATGCGATACCGACTAACATCCGCTCAGCATTTTCAAAATTTGTAGCAGGTGTCAGATCGGCTTTTAATAATTTGGCTCGCATGGTACCAGCTGGCATCTCAAAACCACCTTCACCTTCCCCTATAAAAACAGCATCGTCACCACCGTCACCCATAGAGTCGTAGACCTCATAAGTATAGGCGGGCGCTGGAGTATCTCCGCAATCCATAGCAGGATTCTCGGGATTTGCCTCTACCGCCCCAGACCGCTGTCCGGCATAAGCTGTAGTGCTATCAATAGTCCAACATGATGTTCCAGAGCCCGTCGCCCCGTAAAGAGTCGTGCTATATTCCTCAGTATGCTTGACGCCTAACTTATTTTCTAACACCAAGACCATATGGCTATAAGTACCAAGTTCTATTTGACTATTGGTAGCCATATCAGCTTTTGCAGGATATGCGATCTCATGCGACACACCGGTATCGCTCTTGACCAAAAAGGAGCAGCTTTCCAGATCGTTAGTAACGTTATAAGGGTCAGCTGTGCACAACCCAAAACGGAAAATATTTATTTTATAATTATCTGGTAACTCTTTACACGCGGATCCCGTATTCCCATCTGTATCAGTCACAACTACGCCACCCACTCCGGCTATTATGGCTCCCCCGGCATTTCTAGTACAGGTAGTCTCTGTCTCAGCACCCACATTTGCGAGGCATAGAAATAATAGGATTAGAGTGATTAGTGCTAGTTTAAGTTTCATATTGTCACCCTCGATGTCTAATTATACTGAGCAAAACAGCGAACTGGTCGAAAACAGTTCTCACTATATTACGCACAGTACATAGAGTCCAATAGAATAAACCTTCAGAGCCTGACTTCTTGACTGAAGTAATACAATTCATATTGTCTAAGGCACAAATTTAAGGCCGTCTCATGCAACGATATGCCAGGTGAAACGCAGAGCTAGTTGAGGGAGAAAGCGCCCTTCATCATTGCATAATGACCGGGGAAGCTACAAAAGAACGTATACGATTCACCTGTCTTAAATGAACTAGCATTAACAGTGACTTCAGTTGTCTCACCACCACCAATCAAGCCAGTTTTCAGTAACACTGGAGCATCCGACGGAAGATATCCGCCCTCGGCACTATGAATCATATTAATAGACCCTATAACGGTTTGAAAGTCACTGTCTTTAACGACGACTACATTGTGACCCATAATATTTGCTGGGAGCTTTCCAGTATGGTTCAACACAAGTTTAAACTCACCACATGAGACATCCATTTTTATCTCATTCACATCGTACATCATCGAGTCTGACCCGCTTACAGTCACCTCACAAGTTCCGGCGAGTAACTGCAGTGGAAATATTAAAAATATAATTGCAAAGTAGCGCAGAGTTTTCATAGTGACCTCGTAAATTTTATTCAATTTATTCAAAGATATATACGGACAAATATCTTATAAGGCTCAATCGACAAAAACATCTAGCACAAGCTTATTTTTTCTTGACGCTTCGCTTACGTTTCTCAAAAGTTGAAGTTGTCTTACTCTCAGCCCGTCCTCTTAGAGGTTTCGTTGCTTTCCCTCTAGGCTGAGAGTGTTTGTGCTCCGATTTTTTGTTCGGGGCAGACTGATAGGAAGATAATTTAACAATCTTTTCCCCTTCGCCACTCGCCGGCTTAGTTCTTTTTCGTTCCTTGTGATCACCAGAGGTACGTTTTTTCTTTAAGTCAGAAGAAGCTTCCCCTCTATTTCTCTTGCTGCTATATCCCTTCTTATCAGAAGAATTATTACTTCGAGAGCGTCTTTCGCGATTATCACGGGGTTTGAAGCTGTCGGGCAATTTCTTAACAGAGATATCTTGTTCCAGCAATAATTCGGGAGAAATAGCTTTTAAAAAAAGCTCTGCGGCTTTCTTTGAGAACTCAACGTGAGTGTCCTCTTCATTAATGACAATTTTTCCCACGTCTCCGTGCTGGAGTCGTCCTACCTTACACAGCATAGGAAGCAACCAACGTGCCTCGATGTGGTCCTTACGTCCGGCAGAAAGCGCAAACCAAACACCTTGTGTGAAAGCGTGATTCGATCCGGACCTTTTTTCCCTATCATTGGATGAGTCAGCGCTTGGAACATCTTTTAGCGCCATAGACGCTAGTCGACCACCACGAAAAAGTCGTACAAAAGCGGCGGCGATTTTTTGTTCTCCATGACATTCAACGAGCTGTTTAACTAACTCAATCTCGTTCTCCGCAAGAGGTTCTAGAAATTCAGGTGCTTCCACTATCTTTTGGTCGTCGCGTTTTAAAATCTCCGATACCGATGGAGGCGCACCCCAAGTTGCGTTGACATTTGCATGCTTAAAAAGAATTTCAGTTCTACGACGAGCATTGCTCGGGACCATAAGCACGGTGGTCCCTTTTCTACCAGCTCGACCGGTCCTTCCGCTGCGATGCAATAGATTTTGACTGTTTTTGGGGATATCAGCATGAATAACTAACTCTAAGTTCGGCAGATCCAAGCCACGTGCCGCCACGTCAGTAGCAACACAAACTTTCGCACTGCCGCTGCGTAACGATTGAAGCGCATGAGTGCGTTCTTTTTGACTCAACTCTCCTGACAATGCAACAACAGAGAAGCCCTTATTACCAAATTTACTGGTCATCTCATTTACCGCACGTCTCGTCCCACAAAAAATTAACGCATTTTTCGCATCGTAATAACGTAAAACGTTGGCAATAGCATCTTCACGGTTTTTTGCGGATACATTGTAGGCTTTATAGTCAATATCAACGTGTTGTTTGTCTTCTTCTTTAGTACTGACTCGTACAGCTTTGTTCTGATAATTCTTAGCCAAAGTGACAATAGGCTTTGGCACAGTAGCGGAAAACATAAGAGTACGCCGGCTCTTAGGCATTGTTTGGAGGATAAATTCCAGATCCTCACGAAAGCCCATGTCCAGCATCTCGTCGGCTTCATCTAGAACCACGGTTTTGATATTTTGTAATTTAAGAGATCCCCGTTCAAGGTGATCTTTAAGTCTTCCAGGGGTGCCGACTACGATATGAATGCTTCTAGATAAAGCCATCCTTTCAGTCCGCATGTCCATACCACCCACGCAGGAAGAGATGGCTGCGCCTGTCCCTTTGTAAAGCCACATTAATTCAGCCTTTACTTGCAAAGCCAATTCTCGAGTGGGCGCTACAACTAAAGCGACCGGCGAAGGGCTAGAGCCAAACTTTTCTTTCTCCCCCAACAAAGTAGAGGCCATTGCGAGTCCAAAAGCAACGGTCTTACCGGACCCTGTTTGTGCCGAGACCAAAAGGTCTCTATCTTTTAGTTCTGGTTCCAGAACAGAGTTCTGCACTGGGGTAAGGTAGGTATATTCTCTTTGAATTAATGCTTCTCGGAGCGCGGGGACAACTTCATCAAATAATGGCATATGATTACAACGTAATTAAATTCTATGGGTGGAAAAGGAATACCGAAGGCAACGTTTTGCTAAAAAAGCATTATGTATCAGTGATTATATTGCACTGCAGCATATAAATCTACAAGCACCACGTCTGGATTTCACTCTCATGATATTATTACCTTTTAATATACCTAATCGTGTCAATACGCAGTTTCAGTCTATTATACGTCGAAAACGAATAGCGGCGCAGTAAACTTTTAACTACCGTCGAGCCGCGACAGCAGCCAAACTAAAACCTGACGCAACAACTTAAAAAAAGTAATAGAAAATGGATACAGCACCTACTCTAGAAGATGAGCAATTTCAGACAGAGATCCTTATCGGTGTCTCTCGCACCTTTGCATTAACGATCCCACAACTGCCTGGCGTACTTAGGCGAGCCGTCGGAAATGCTTACTTATTATGCCGTATCGCAGATACGATAGAAGATGATCCAGAAATGTCTAAAGATGAAAAAGTAAGATTTTCAGATTGGTTCGTATCTATTCTTGAGGGGGCAGAGGATCATACACATTTTGAAAATGATCTCTCGTCTAGTCTAGCGACAGGCACTCCTATTGCGGAAAAAGAACTTATAGAGTCCTCGGGAAGAGTACTTCGAATAACGCACGATTTACGCACCACGCAAAAATCAGCCATAACTAGATGCGTCCTGACGATGACTAAGGGCATGATGTATTATCAGGGAAAAGAAACGCTAGACGGCCTAGCAGATCAAAATGAAATGGATCGGTATTGCTATTATGTCGCCGGCGTCGTTGGAGAAATGCTCACCGAGCTATTTTGCGACTACTGCCCCGAGCTGGAGCCAAAGAAAGAACTCCTCCTTCCACTGTCCGTCTCGTTTGGCCAGGCGCTGCAAATGACCAACATCCTAAAAGACGTTTGGATCGATCAAGAACGGGGAGCTTGTTGGCTCCCTCGCACGACGTTTCAAAAACATGACGTGTCTTTTAAGACACTCGTACCAGAAAATGGCGGCGAACCTTTCCGCAACTTTATGCTTGATATGCTTGCGACTGCATCCGGGCATCTGAGTAATGCCCTCAGCTTTACTCTGCTGCTCCCTAGGAACCAGACAGGGATAAGGAGATTCTGTCTATGGGCGCTTGGAATGTCACTGCTGACTATAAAAAAAATCGGGAAAAACCCTAATTTCACCCACGGTTCTCAAGTGAAAATATCGCGCAGGAGTGTGAAAATCACTGCTCTAGCGACTAGCTTTTTCGCCATGTCGAATACTGCGCTCAAATTACTGTTTAAAACAAGCGCCCTAGGCTTGAAGAAAAAAGAAATCAAGACCCCTTTAGACAGCATTTCTGATTTAACTATACAGAAGAAACAGAATTAATCGTGCGCTTTGGAGTCATTACCGCCATGCCTGCGGAGGCTAAAACATTTAATAGCGATTCGGACTACTCAGAACAAAACAGCTGGCTGTTTGCCACTGGATCTGCCGGACAAAAAAATGCGAGGTTGTCAGCGAAAAATCTTCTGGAACAAGGGTGCGACTGTCTCATCAGTTGGGGAGTGGCTGGAGCATTAGACCCACAACTTACCGTAGGGGATCTTATAGTAACCAGTGCCGTTATAAATGATCGAAGTGAATGCTTTAACTTTGATTCCGATGATCTTAAGTCGCTAGTAGAAACGTTTAAATCTTTAGATCCAAAAGTAGGTGGGCTCCTCTACAGCACTGAAAAACCAGTGCCGTTAGCAATAGAAAAGCAAGAGCTGCGGGAAAAATTCCACGCTGAAAGTGTTGATATGGAAAGTGCTGCGATTGCAAAAGTAGCATGTGATGCGCAAATAAACTTTATTGCTGTTCGGTGTATAGTTGACCGCTCAGATTGTGACCTCCCCGTGGCTGCGACTAGCTCATTTAAAAACAATGGAAAGATTGATGTTTTTCAACTCCTTAAAGCACTGACACAAAACCCATTGCAACTTGTTCCGCTAATACGGCTAGGCTTAAATTACTATTCAGCGCTTCACCACCTTAGAAAAGCAGCTACTCTGTTACGACGATGTCTCTAAAAAATTTCGCATTACAGGCCATGGCAGCTGTTACCCAGTCCAGCGTGAAACACAAATATTGGGTTTTATGCATGGCTTTTCTCGCCGCTAGTGTATGTACTTGGGCGACCATATCGAATGCAAAAATTAACACCAACACCGAAGATATGATTTCGTCCAAGGTACCATGGAGAATCGCCCAAACAGACTTCAAGCGGGCTTTCCCTTTCTTCTCTGACACCATTGCGATAGTTGTTGACGGACCAACGGCTGATTTAACTGATGAAGCTGCCGAACTCTTCATATCTCAGCTCTCTGAGTTAGGTTTTAGTCCACAACAAATTTTTTACCCTCAAAATAGTGTTTTTTTTCGAGAAAACAAGCTTCTATACCTCTCTCTTCAAGAGGTAGAAATATTAGCAAAAAGACTCACAAATGCTCAAGCAATGCTTGGGAGATTGGCTGCCGATCCGAATTTAAATGGGCTACTCGCACTCACTGATGAGATCAATAAACGGGCAAAAAACACGGACGATCCTGAGTCAGAAAGCTTCATAATGACACTGGCCGAAGAATTAGAGCGCTCAGGAAAAAGCTCTATCCCTATGTCTTGGCAGAGTTTCTTAGAAGACGAACGTTCATCAGAAAAAATACACAGGCGCATAATCGTTCTCACGCCTGAATTGGACTTCAACCAGATTTTACCTGCCGATAAGGTCATGTCTGACCTTCGAGCTGTGATAAATATCTTCGACTCAGATCTTTGGCCAGAAATTACCATAAGACTCACGGGTCCTGCTGCACTCGGCCACGAGGAATTACAAAGCGTCATAGCAGGCGCAAAGCAAGCCGCAGCACTCTCGTTGACCTTGATTATTGTTGTCCTTCTGGTAGGCCTAAGATCCGTTTCTTTACTGCTAGCAACGCTTTTCACATTGCTCACAGGGCTAGCCTTAACTGCTGCATTCGCGACAGTTGCTATAGGCACACTAAATATGATTTCGATAGCTTTCGCCATCTTGTATGTGGGTCTAGGCGCTGATTTTGCTATTCACTACTGCTTACGATTTCAAGAAGAAAGTCGATTTAGATCTAAACTTGAGGCCATAACTAGTGCGGCTCGCCATGGAGTCGTGCCACTCGGTTTATGTGCGCTAACCAGTGCAGTAGGCTTTCTCGCATTCATCCCAACGGACTACAAAGGGGTGGGAGAGCTTGGAATGATAGCCGGCGTAGGAATGCTTGTAAGCTTTTTCATGAGCTTCACTGTGCTTCCTGCTTGCTTATCGGCACTTCCGGCTCAGAAAAGTAAAAGACTCTTGAATGACAGAAAAGAATCCTCTCATCATAGGAACATCGAAACATCCTCAAAATATTTTATTACTCTACTGGTTGTTTTTGTATCTGCGGGCATATATATATCAAAAGATATCTCTTTCGATATCAACCCACTGCATTTAAACAACCAAAATGCTGAATCTGTAAAAACTTTACATGAAATGTCTTTAGACAAAGAAAGTCCATTAGAAGAGATTTCCTTTATTGCAAGCGATATGGAGAATGCTCTAGAAATACAGAACCGGCTGTCTGAAGTCTCAGAGGTTGGTAACGTTACTTTCATCTCATCTTTCATCCCGCAAAAGCAAGCTTCAAAACTAGCTGTCATCGATGAGCTAGGGCTGGTGATCGGAGGGGAATTTCAACTTACCAAAGACATAGACGCACCAAGTCTTGATCTTAAAGCTCTCAAAATTAATTTAATTCGCAATATTGAAACGATTGACAAACAGTTCGAACCTTCAAAAGCATCACTCCTTTACAAATCTCAGCTGCAAAACATATTAAATCAACTGAGTACTGCCGATCACAACCAAAACGTCACATATGCAAGAAATTTAGATGCTCTGACTATGCGCCATTTCTCTCCACTGATAAAAAAAATAAATGATGGGCTATCTCCAAATATGGTTACCCTTGAGAATTTACCTGTCACTCTTAAAAGTCGATGGGTATCGGAAGAAGGACTTATCCGACTACAAATTAATCCTGAGGAATCATTAGATTCGAATGATAAAATCTCTGGCTTTATATCGGAGGTAAGGAAAGTTACTGGCCATAGCGCTACTGGCACCCCTATTGTCAGCCTTGAAGCAAGTCGTTCAGTACTCACCTCGTTCGCTCAAGCATTTGCGACGGCCTGTCTCGTTATCATTGGAGTGCTGTGGGTATCTTTGAAGAGAACGTCTCACGTAGTAATCGCTCTTATACCTATGCTCTTAGCATGTGTGGCAACAACTTCAATTATGGTTTTAATCGGTTTGCCATTTAATTTTGCCAACATCATTGCTCTCCCGTTGATCGTGGGCATTGGTGTTGATAGCACGCTTCATATTATTCATCGCCATATTAACCACGATGGATTATCGATGAATTTCATGCGAACCAGTACCGCAAGAGGAGTTATTCTAAGCACTCTAACTACCATGGCTAGCTTTGGGAACTTGGCTATATCACCTCATGCGGGCACAGGAAGTATGGGTCTTTTGCTCAGCTTAGGCCTTTCAGTAACTTTGATTAGTACGCTAGGATGTCTTCCACTACTACTTCGCAGATATGTAAAAAGGAGCGCCGAAATTGCGAGATAAACCTTGGGATGCGAAAGCCGCAGCTTGGATGATAACCCCTTTTAAAGACTCTAATACAATCCACCCTAATCACTTCACTCTACTAAGACTGATTGTAGGACTTGCAGGCGCATGGCTCTTTGCTAAAGGAGCTTATCCTAATATAGCTGCATTACTGATAATCTCATCTAACTTTATTGACCATATGGACGGAGAGTTAGCTAGACTTGCAAATAAACAAAGTCGGTTTGGACATATTTTCGATCTAGCATCAGATGCTTTAGTCACCGTATCAATGTTTGTAGGAATAGGAGTTGGTGTTGCCCTTTTCTCAGAAGCTAATTATGCCTTGGAAGCCGGCATAATTTCAGGAGTGTCAGTAGCGCTTATCTTTCACCTACGCTACTTAATAGAAGAAAAGCATGGAAAGTCGAGAATCCACCAGCCTCTTTGGGGTGGCTTCGAAGCAGAAGATATTCTGTATTTAATTCCGATCGTGACCCTGCTAGAGGGCTTAAATTCCTTTTTATATCTAGCCAGTCTAGGAGCTCCTATAGCTGCTCTATTTGTCATTCTCCAGTACAGAAAAATTATGGTCGAAGGAAAATGACGACTCTTGTAACTGGTGCAACCGGCTTCCTCGGAAATGCAGTAGCGAGAGCTCTCTTAAGTCAAGGGGTCTCTTTAAAGATACTCAAGCGGATCTCGAGTGATACCCGAACAATCTCTGATCTAGATGTTCCAGTTGTGAACGGAGATCTCCAAGATAGTGGCTCGCTAGAACGCGCGTTACGAGGATGCGATACTCTCTATCATGTCGCAGCCGACTATAGGTTGTGGGTTAAAAATCACGATGAACTGTATGCTAATAACGTAGCAGGAACAGAAAACATTATGCGTGCCGCAATGCGAGCAGGAGTTAGTAAAATCATTTATACCAGCAGTGTCGCAACTATTGGCCTAACGGATGATGAAAATTCATCTTGCGAAGATACGCCCTCAAATCTTAAGGACATGATTGGTCACTACAAACGTTCAAAATTTTTAGCTGAAAAAGTTGTCGATCGTCTTGTAGTGGAAGAAAATCTACCTGCTGTCATTGTGAATCCATCTACACCGATCGGACCGCGTGATCCTAAACCGACTCCTACAGGAAGAATCATACGAGATGCCGCTAATCGTCATATGCCTGCATACATTGATACGGGACTTAATGTCGCTCATGTAGATGATGTAGCAAAAGGGCATTTGCTGGCTTACGATAAAGGCCAAATTGGACGAAGGTATATTCTTGGTGGCGAAAACCAAACTCTAAAAGAGATCCTCGATATCGTTGCAGCATACTGTAACCATCCCCCCCCTCGACTAAGAATCCCTAGAGCGGTTGTCTACCCCATTGCATTTGCCTCCGAGATTTGGGCCGGCCTAACTAATGGTCCGGAACCGCAAGCCACAGTTGATGGGTTAAGGATGGCTGCACATAAAATGTTCTTTTCATCGGCACGAGCCTCTAAGGAACTTGGCTATAGTGCGCGCCCTGCAAAAATAGCCATTCATGACTCATTAGAGTGGTTCCGAAAAATGAAAATGATAGGTTGAACGAAAGAACTATAGCTCTTCAAGATCTAATTTTGAGATTGTACTCGGCCTGACTGAGTAAAATATCGCTAATAAAAAACTTACTGCCAACCAAATCAACTCTCTAAACCGTCTGATGAGAGCCACTGCCAAACCTGCAGAAGACACCCCAGTAAGGGCACCTACGACAATAAAAAATGTTCCTTCTTGAGTGCCCAGCCCTGCCGGTATGAAAAATGTAATCGTGCGGACTAATTGGACAAGGCTCTCTATAATAAAAACCTCCGCCAGGGATAATGGATAGCCAATAAGATGCAAAACCACAAAAACCTCAACAATGCCAATCAACCAATTAGCCATAGCCGCCAAGCAAGCGACACCGAAACGCAAACCATGTTCCCGATAGAAAACATCAAACTTTTTGTCTATATCTTCTACTGTACTAAAAGCTTTTTGTAATAATCCAGCAAATCGATTACTTGAAATTTTACCCACTACATATGACGAAAAACGAAAATACTGCATCATAAAAAAAACAATGGAGGAAAATATTATAAAAATCAATCCGCCTAGCGCAATATTTTTCTCCTCCCCAGCAAATGCAGAACTTTGAAAAAGAAAGATGACACCCACGCAACCAAAAATAGATAACGAGAACATACTTGCTGTTTTCGCAATAACTAACGAGGAGGCCGAATCTCTAATGGGAATCGCCCAATTCGATTTCAACAACCACGCCTTAATGGGTTCTCCTCCTAAAGAGGCAGTTGGCGTAAGGTTATTATAGGCTTCACCGATCATCCGGACTACATAGAGACGACCAAACCAAAGGATTGTCAGCGGAATTTTCGGCATAGTGATTTGCCAACTCAGAACATCGGCCCCGAAGTAAAGACTATAAACGATAAGAATTAAAGCAACCCCAAAGAACCCAATAGCGGAAATGTGCTGCGCTAATTGGGCCAAGTCAGTCTGGTAAGTAACCGTTACCAGCAACCCGATACCTAATAATAAAAATAGAAACTTAATGATTTTTGACATTTTATTAGCCAATTCTGTGGTTGCGCATTGTCCGACTATGGCATAATCAGCGAAAGCTCAGCAAATTACGCTATGAAAAACAGGCCCTCTTTGTCTGGAGAAGCCCTCTCCACAGATGAGTGCCGCTGGATAAAAGGTTGTTTAACGTCACATGAGTATCGCTAATTACAAATCGGCTGCCGAAATCGACCCTTTAAATCAATTGAGTAGTATAAAAGCCAACAGCTCACAGACTGAATTTCGAACAAACGACGAGTTTATGCAAATAGACAATTTTTTACCTGACTCTCTTCTTTGCTCCATACAAAAGATTCTACCTCAACTCGAACCATATATTCACAGGAGTTTTATACCTAAACACAAAAAAGGTGGTAGCATCTCGAGATTTGATCTGGATCTGAATGCCCCAATATTCAGCTCTATCTACACTTCAGCTTCGCTCAGGAGCTTCTTAAGTTCTGTAGTCGGCAAATCACTCATATACTGCCCTGAGAACGATCCTCATGCCTATGCTCTATATTCCTACGCCCGAGAAGGGGACCACATTGGATTTCATTACGACAAATCATACTATAGAGGTTCTCGATATACCTGTCTGATAGGCATCGTAGACGAATCTTGCTGTGCGCTCGAATACGAGCTGTTCAGCAAAGACGATTGTAAGGAAACTGTAATGCATAGCACGAAAATTTCACCCGGTTCTCTCGTTTTTTTTAATGGCGATAATATTCGACATCGAGTTACACCCGCCAAACCGCGAGATAAGCGTACCGTATTGACGCTTGAGTACCTTACGGATACGAGTATTTCAAACTTTGGACATTTCTACGGACAGCTGAAAGACGCATTCGCATATTTTGGCGTTGGCAACACTCTGGCGCGCCTACTTAAGAAGGCACAGTGAAGGCTATAATACTGGCCGCAGGAGTTGGGAATCGCATTAGCTCTGCGCATGCGACTGCAAAGTGCCTCCTAGAATTTGACGGTACGTCTCTTCTTGAAAGACACATTCGGGTACTTAGGAAACTAGGAGTAACTGACATCAATCTCTGCCTTGGACACGAGGCACCCGCCGTACTCGAAAGGCTTCAGCAAAAAGGGTTGACGGATATATCTCATAAGCACAACCCTTTATACAATTTGGGATCGATTGTTAGTCTTTGGAGTATGCGAGATGTTTTGTGCGATAGTACCAGTGATGTTTTAGTTATGGATGCTGATGTCTTATATCATCCTGAGATATTATCTCGGCTAATCCACAGCCCTTCTAAAGATTGCTTCTTAATTGACCGTCATTACATAGACGGAGATGAGCCCGTAAAAATATGCATAGAGAATGAGAAAATTGTGGAATTCAGAAAAAAAATAGACCCTAGCCTGGTATATGACCGAATCGGAGAGTCAGTCGGTTTCTTCAAATTTTGCGCAAGTACTGCGGTAAGACTGAAAGAAATTATCGCTGGATTTATTGAAGCTGGTATGGAATCTCAACCGCATGAAGAAGCGCTGCGAGAACTTGCGATAAATACAGACTATAATATAGGAGTGGAGGACATAACCGGACTCCCTTGGATAGAAATAGATTACCCCGAGGATATTGAGCGAGCTTCACATGAAATATTGCCTAAAATAAATGTCACTTAATCAACAAAAAACAAATACCTCAAAGCTGAAAGCTCTCCTGCTCTCGGACAACCTCGAATTCATTTTAGAAGCACACAATGGAATAAGCGCACGAATCGCAGAAGAAGCAGGCTTTCGTGGAATATGGGCCAGTGGCCTTGCCTTATCGGCTCAATACGGCGTTAGAGATAACAACGAAGCCAGTTGGACTCAGGTGGTCGATATGGTCGAATTTATGGTCGACGCCTGCAATATCCCAATTCTTTTGGATGGCGACACCGGGTATGGAAATTTCAACAATATGCGTCGTCTAGTTCGAAAGCTGGAACAACGTGGAGTATCTGGTGTATGCATAGAAGATAAATTATTCCCTAAGACAAATAGCTTTATTTCAGGAGAGAGACAAGAGCTAGCAAATATAGATGAATTTTGTGGGAAAATTGCCGCAGGAAAAGATTCGCAAACAGACGATGATTTTTGTATTGTAGCCCGCGTCGAGGCATATATTGCAGGTTGGAATACAGCAGAAGCACTGCGAAGAGCTGAGGCCTATAGAAAGGCAGGAGCCGATGCAATATTAATTCATAGCGCTCACTCTGAAGCAGATCAAATCATCGAATTTGCTCACGAATGGGCCGGCAGAGCTCCGCTTGTAATAGTCCCTACAAAGTACTACAGCACCCCCACGAAAGTCTTTCGAGACGCGAAGATAAATCTTGTGATTTGGGCCAACCATTTAATTAGAAGCTCAGTAACCGCAATGCAAGATACTGCAAGAAAAATTCAGTTGAAAGAAAATTTAGTTGAGGTAGAAGACAACATCGCGACTGTAAAAGAAATTTTTCGCTTGCAAGGGGCTGACGAGTTGCAAGCAGCAGAAAAACAGTATTTCTTAGGCACAAAAAGAGACTTAAAAGCCATCCTACTCGCTGCCGCACAAGGTTCTGGTTTGGAAAATCTGACTGCAGACCGACCAAAAGTAATGTTACCCGTTAACGGCAAGCCTTTACTCGGCAGACTTATAGATCAATTCAAGAAACATGGGGTAGACAATCTTGCTGTAGTGGGTGGCTACAAACATGAAACTATCCCTTCTAAAAAAATAGAACTGATTGTCAATGATTTGCACGCGACAACTGGAGAGTTGACATCTCTATTATGCGCAAAAAAGAGTTTCTCCGATGATATGGTGCTTATGTATGGTGATGTCTTGTTCCGAGGGTATGTACTCAGAAGTCTTGTAGAGTCTGATCGTGAAATAACTGTCATTGTAGACTCCCAAATGCTGGAATCATCTACAAATGAGACTCCAGATTATGCCTATTGTAGCGGACCAGATGACCGGTCTTTATGGGGCCAAGACATTCTTCTCCAGCAGATCAGTGATCAGTCTTATACAGAGAATTCAAGCTCCGATGGACGCTGGATCGGCATGATGCGAGTCCATGGAGAAGGCAGGAAATGGATAGAAGAAGCTTTAGATCAGCTGTCAGAAAACAATAAATTTCCTTCGTTTGATATGAAAGATTTGTTAAACAAGCTTGTATTAAATGGTCGTCCCATTCGTGTGATATACATTCATGGTCACTGGATAAATGTGAATTCCTTGCATGACCTCGAGCGTGCTAGCGAATTTGCCGCAAACCACGCAAAATAAGGCCCTAATACGTGATACGAGCAGAAGAGTTTATATTGCCGCTAAAAAATCAAGGGTATGATTGGTACGCAGGAGTGCCATGCTCTTTTTTAACCCCACTAATAAACTATGTAATCAGCGCAAGTTCGCTCAATTATGTTTCAGCCGCGAATGAAGGCGATGCAATAGCTATAGCAGCAGGTGCTTCTATAGGTGGAAAAAAAAGTGTTGCCCTAATGCAAAACTCAGGGCTCGGTAATGCTATTAGCCCGCTCACTTCTCTCATACATACTTTTAAGATCCCCGTCTTGGTAATCTGCACTCATCGAGGTGAACCTGGCCTAAAGGACGAACCACAACATGAACTGATGGGCAATATCACAAAAGAGTTATTCGATTGTATTGGCATAGGCTATGAGAGTTTCCCCCGAGCAACTCAGGAAATTAATTCAACCCTAGCCAACATCTCGCAAAGCATAGAAGAAAAACGTGAATCCTACTCTTTGATTATGCAAAAAGGATCGGTGGCGAACTTTAATCTAAAAAATCAACTCCCAAACAAGAAACAAAATACTTTTTACCAGAGTGATGAAAATATTGACGTTACTGCACTAACGAGAAACCAAGTTTTACAATCGGTAGTAAAGACCACTCAACAAACGAATACCGTCGTCATAGCCACTACCGGATATACCGGCCGCGAGCTTTACTCTATCGCCGATCTCCCTAATTATTTCTATATGGTCGGATCTATGGGGTGCGCTTCCTCGCTTGGTCTAGGATTAGCGCTTAGTCGGCCTGATTTAAAAGTACTAGTCATAGACGGTGATGGGGCCGCCCTAATGCGACTGGGTAATCTTGCAACCGCAGGGGCATACAATCCACCTAACTTTTCTCATTTGTTACTAGACAACGAAGCGCATGACTCTACTGGTGGCCAAGCGACTGTTTCTAAAGATACCCAGTTTGATGGAATAGCTGTTGCCTGTGGTTACTCTAATGTCTGGCGCAGCAATAAATTAGAAGTTTTACACGACTTCCTAGCTGAGCCCAGCCATAGCGGCGCTCGGTTCATGCATATGAAAATCCAAACTGGGGTGCCAAAAGATCTACCTCGGCCTACAATAGCTCCATCAGATGTTTTAGTCCGTCTCAAAAGCCATATTGGATAGAACAATAACTCACCAGTTAATAAGGACAAGAGGCATAGTGAAACAGATTCTTTTAAACCCTGGACCAGTAACACTTAGCCAACGAGTGCGAGACGCTCTGCAAGGCCAAGATCTTTGTCACAGGGAAATCGAATTCTCTAACTTGCAGGGAAACATTAGGCAAAAGATTCTTGCGACATATGCGCTCGATAATAAAACTTGGGCAAGTGTTTTATTGACTGGGTCAGGAACCGCGGCCGTAGAAGCCATGCTTGTAAGCTGCATTCCTCCGGGTGGAAAGATCCTGATCCTAGAAAATGGCGTTTATGGTGAACGCATGACCAAAATTGCAGTCGCGCATAACATAGATCATGAAAAGCTAAGTACAGGATGGGATCAAGTAATCTCACTGGAAAAGCTAGATAAAGCGCTTGATGGATCTCGATACTCACATGTAGCGATAGTCCATCACGAAACTACCACTGGACGTCTGAATGATATTTCAGCGATTTCCGAAGTGTGCCGCAAGCACGGAGTACGCGTATTGATGGATGGTGTAAGTAGTTTTGGGGGGGAAAGTATAGACTTCGAAAAGTGGGAACTTGATGCCTGTGCCGCGACAGCGAACAAGTGCCTACATGGTGTTCCAGGAACAGCTTTCGTTGTTGCCCGACGAGTACTTTTTCAAACAACCCACCCTGCAAAATCAGTTTACCTGGACCTAGCCCAGTACCTTGTTAAGCAAGATCTAGGTGAAACGCCTTTCACGCAATCGGTGCAATGCTTCTACGCCTTTGATGAGGCGATGAACGAGTTTTTAGAGCAAGGGGGCTGGCAAGCTCGGCATAAGTTGTTTTCTAACCGAATGTCAAAGGTGCAGAAAAAGTTGCTCTCTTTCGGGATAAAACCGTTAATAGAACTATCTGAATCTTCGTGCGTTCTCAACACGTTCCAACTGCCAGTAGGCAAGGTATATCAACATTTACACGATGAACTCAAGTCGCTTGGCTTCATTATCTACGCAGGCCAAGGACACTTTTCAACCAAGGTTTTCAGATTATCTCTGATGGGTGCAATCTCTGAAAACGATATGAGCAGACTCTTAGAAGCTTTAACTAAAACTCTAAGATAGTCTCCTCAGTAATTTCACAACCTCGCTTTTACAAATGCCTCAAAACCTTCCTCGGTCAAGCCCGCATCCAAGAGCATGTCATCTCGCGATCCATGCTCAATAAGCCTGTCTGGTAACCCATAGTTTAAAATCTTCAAGTGCCTACCATGTAAGGCTAAAACTTCATTAACGGCACTACCGGCGCCACCAGCAACCATATTTTCTTCTATTGTTACGAGGATGTCATGAGAACCAGCCATTTCTATGATCATATCCATATCGAGCGGCTTAACATAACGCATGTTAACGACTGTAGCGTCTAAACGTTCGCCCACGTTCAACGCGATCTGTAACGTCGTGCCAAAACTTAACAAAGCAACTTTAGCCCCTTTCCGCTTTAAGCTGGCTTTTCCTAGGGGTATTGCTGTCATCTGTTGCTCTACTTCTGCGCCAGGACCAGTTCCTCGGGGATAGCGAACAGCCACTGGACTATCCATCATAAACCCCGTGTACAACATTTGTCTGCACTCATTCTCATCAGACGGCGCCATAATCGTCATATTTGGCAAGCACCGCAAAATAGATAAGTCATAACACCCATTATGTGTTGGTCCATCTGCACCAACTAATCCGGCACGGTCTAGGGCAAAAAGAACAGGAAGGTTCTGATTACAAACGTCATGCACTACTTGGTCGTAACCTCTCTGCAAAAAGGTTGAGTAAATCGCCACTACGGGTTTAACACCATCACAGGCCATACCTGCGGCTACATTTATACTGTGCTGTTCTGCTATCGCTACATCGAAGTATCTCTTTGGAAATTCTTTTTCAAAACGGACGAGACCTGAGCCTTCTCTCATCGCAGGAGTAATAGCTACTAGTCTCCTATCCTGATCTGCCATATCACAGATCCAATCGCCAAAGACATCGCTATAGTTTGGAGCTTTTTTAACAGTAGATTTCTTTATCCCGACCTCTGGATCGAAGGGGGAAACACCATGATATTTAATCGGATCAGACTCCGCAGGAGCATAACCTTTACCTTTCTTTGTTATTACATGCAGCAATTGAGGCCCTGAAAGATTTTTAATATTTTTCAGAGTAGAGAGTAAAGTGGGCAAATCATGTCCATCTATAGGGCCGATATAATTAAAACCAAACTCTTCAAATAGCGTTCCAGGGACAATCAAACCTTTGACATGCTCCTCAGCCCGCCTAGCCAATTCCCAGACGGACGGCATCTGAGCCAACATTTTCTTACTTCCTTCTCGCACACTGGTATAAAGTTTTCCAGATAGTATTTGCGCAAACCTGTTAGAAAGTGCTCCCACATTTGGAGAAATAGACATGTTGTTGTCGTTCAAAACAACAAGTAAATCAGTACCAAGATCTCCGGCATGATTCATTGCCTCAAAAGCTACTCCGGCCGTCATCGCTCCATCCCCGATAACAGCTACCGCACGCCGACCGGAGCCGTCATGCTCTGCAGCTATAGCCATCCCTAGGGCAGCACTTATAGAAGTGCTAGAGTGACCAACTCCAAAAGTATCGTATGGGCTCTCATCTCTCTTCGGAAACGGTGCAAGCCCTTCGTGCTGCCGGATGGTGTGCAGTCGATCTTTTCGCCCTGTCAAAATTTTGTGCGGATAAGCTTGATGCCCTACATCCCAGACTATCCGATCTTCTGGCGTGTTAAACAAATAATGAAGTGCGATGGTAAGTTCTACAGTTCCTAAACCTGAAGCAAAATGACCACCGACCTGGCTAACACTATTCAAAAGGAACTCTCTAACTTCGGAGGCCAAATCACTTAACTGATCCTCCGATAACTTTCTCATACTCTTTGGACTATCTATTTCGTCGAGTAGCGAGTATTTCTTTCCATTCGTCATATTCTTATTTTTCTCACAATTTGCCAGCAATTACCCTAGGGTGTGAATTATGGAGAGCAGACCGCTTGGTTGCAAGCTAACCTTCTTTCTCTCTGAAAGTATTTTAACACTTTTCCCCTGCAACAAAGCTGTACTTTCACGCTCTATTACAGTACTGTTAGTAATATATATAAAATACGTCGTAAATATATAATAATCATATACAATTTCTCCTCAAAACTAGGAAAATCGCATGGGTGTCCCACTAATCCAGCAATATCGAGTAGGTCGATATATTCTCAGCCAAAAACTGAAACGCGTTAAGAGGTATCCACTCGTCTTAATGCTAGAGCCATTATTCCGTTGTAATCTAGCTTGTTCTGGTTGTGGAAAAATAGACTATCCGTCTGACATACTTAACAAGCGCCTGAGCTATGAAAAATGTATGGAAGCCATCGATGAGTGCGGAGCACCAATGGTCTCTATTGCAGGTGGAGAACCTCTCATACACAAAGAAATGCGGCAGATAGTGCAAGGATATCTCGATCGAAAGAAATTTGTTTATTTGTGTACTAACGCCATTCTTCTTGATAAGCACATGGATTCGTATGAGCCGTCAAAATACCTTACATTTTCTATACATTTGGACGGAGGTCGAGAACGACATGATGCGTCTGTATGCCGAAAAGGCGTATATGATAAGTGCGTAAGCGTCATTCAAAAAGCACTTCAACGAGGCTTTCGCGTCACTGTGAACTGCACGTTGTTCCAAGGTGAAACACCAGATGAAGTAAGTGACTTTATGGACGAAATGATGGCTCTTGGCGTAGAAGGCGTCACCATATCTCCCGGCTATTCCTATGAAAGAGCCCCAAAGCAAGACGTCTTTCTTAAAAAATCAGCGAGTAAAAATCTGTTTAGAGATATATTTAAAGCGGGCAAGGGCAAAAAATGGCGCTTTAATCAATCTACCTTATATTTAGATTTTTTGGCCGGAAACCAGACCTATCACTGTACCCCTTGGGGGAACCCCACTCGGAATGTTTTTGGGTGGCAGAAACCGTGTTACCTGCTCGTAGGAGAAGGCTACGCGTCCACATTCGATGAGTTGTTAAACGATACCGAGTGGGATAAATACGGGACTGGCGTTAATCCAAAGTGCGCTGACTGCATGGTTCATTGCGGATATGAAGCGACTGCGGTTGACGATACGTTTAACAACCCGCTTAAGGCACTGAAAGTATTTTTAGCTGGTCCAAAGACTCAAGGAGATCTTGCACCAGAGGTGCCATTCTACTATGAAGAAGAGCCTGAAGCTGAGTCTCAGACTATTATCCCAATGGGAAATACTATAGAAAAAGCTGGTACGGAAAAAAGAGAAGTCGCTTAACAAAAGCTTCCGTTCTAGACGCCGCCGCGACACCCGGAGGTATAGACTCCTATGCTAATAGCTCTTTCCTCAATTTCGGTAATACTTTGGCTAACGCTATTGTGCTTGCCTTGGCGCCCATGGTCTACGAGCGAGAAATTAGAAAGAGTTGATAAAAGTACTCCTTCCCTCGCCCATATTACTGCGTTGATACCTGCAAGAGATGAGGCAGAATGCATAGTAGAAACTATTTTGGCTTTAGCGTCGCAAGGCTCTCTGGGCGGGATCGTTGTGATAGATGATCAAAGTACGGATGAGACAGCGAGCGCCGTTACAAACCTCAATATAAAAAATCTTAGTTTGGTAGAAGGTCAACCTCCCCCTCCAGGCTGGACAGGAAAGCTCTGGGCCTTAGAGCAGGGTAGGAAGAAGATCTCAACACCTTATTTGCTTTTGCTGGATGCTGATATAAGGCTCGCTCCCCAAGCTCTAACAGACCTCTTCCGGCTTCAACAAAAAAAGAACTTAGACCTTGTCTCCATAATGGCTATGTTACCCATAGCGAACCTATGGGAAAAACTTTTGCTTCCCGCTTTTATCTTTTTTTTCAAACTTATCTATCCTTTTGCATTAAGTAATGATCCAAACTCCAAGATTGCGGGTGCAGCTGGCGGCTGCATTCTAATAAAGGCATCAAAGTTGGACGATATAGGAGGTTTTACAGCACTACACGATGCGATCATTGATGATTGCACACTTGCAAAACTGATTAAAAAAGCAGGAGGCCGGACGTGGATCGGACTCAGCCACGATGTTGAGGCTATTCGCCCTTATGGCACTTTATCCAACATATGGAACATGGTCGCGAGAACTGCATTCACACAACTAAAATATTCACTACCTTTGCTTCTACTCTGCTCTGCACTCTTGGTGATCACTTTTCTAACGCCGTTGGCTGGAATTCTATCCGATAATAGCTATGTTCGACTATTGTCCGCAATAAGTCTGATAGTGATGTGTCTCGCATACTTGCCCACTATAAGACATTACCGATGCTCATCTTTCTGGGTTTTCTCTTTACCGTTTGCTAGTTCGCTGTTCTTAGCTATGACGTGGACTTCCGCCATTCGCTACTGGCGTGGTGAACGGACACGTTGGAAAAATAGAACGTACCGTAAAGTGAATTAATAAATATTCTAATCAGGATGCCATATGGGTAAAGCCAATTTCTATCGAACAACCATAATTTTTTCTATTCTGTGCCTATTTAGTGCTCCTGGTTGGGGAGGAGATCGCTCGCTCGGGGGCGAGGAAATAGTCGTCAATTTGCACGAAGTGCTTCTAACAGCAATGAAATCTGAAAAGAGCTTGGGCCATGCCGGCCGAATAGACATAATCAGAAACGTTGTGAGTGAAAGTTTTAACTTTCCACTAATCAGTAAAGTAGTCCTCGGGGAAAAATGGGGAGTACTGTCCCATGAGGATCAACAGGAGTTCGTGAGCGTCATGCGATCGCTCAGCATATCAACCTACGCGCATCACTTTTCAAACTACTCCGGTCAGAAATTTGTAATTGTTGAACGAAAATCAAGAAACAACTCCCTTTCCCTAAGTACTACCCTGGTATCGGACAACGGAGACAGGACCTCACTGAAATACCTCCTGAGAAAAAATTCACAAGGCTGGCTTATCGTAAATGTGATTTCGGAAGGAGTCTCAGACCTAGCCCTTAAGAAAGCTGAATATTCTTACATAATGGAAAAAGATGGCATTAAAAGTCTCCTTCGGCAATTAACAACGAAGATCGAGGCCCTGAAAGAATTAGGTTAGAAAGAAAAATATGGTGCCCGCCCGTGCGATTAAGGTAATATGGGAAATCAAGGACACGAAGGGAGACTAAACTAAATGTTAAAGAATCATATACAGCTGAAATGTCTATTAAGTACTTTGTGCATCGTACTGTTTACCGGCTGTGCCTCGACATCGAAAACATCTAACAATGATCCTCACGAGCCTATAAATAGAAAAATTTACGCCTTCAATGATACGTTGGACAAAAAATTTATAGAGCCTGTCGCTGAAAAATACGTAGCTGTGACACCCGCAGTAGTACGAAAAGGTGTGACAAATTTCTTCGATAATGCAAGCTATCTGAACACGATCACAAACGATATATTGCAAGGAAAACCTAAGGATTTCTTTAAAGATACAGGAAGATTTATAGTAAATAGTACTCTAGGAATCGGAGGACTATTTGATCCAGCGACTGCGCTAGGGATGCCTTTGCGCAAAGAAGATCTGGGACAAACACTCGGAAAATGGGGCGCGGACCAAGGAGCTTATCTGACTCTTCCTTTTATGGGGCCAAGCTCCTACAGAGACGTTTCTGCGCCGGTAATGAGTATTTTCACCAATCCCTTAACTTATTTAGCTGCAGTAGTAACAGTTCCGGCCGGAGTTGTGCGTGCAATTAATTCACGTGCGAATCTGCTCGAAGCCAGTCGATTAAGAGATCAAGCTGCGCTAGATCCTTATGCCTTCGTAAGAGAAGCTTGGCGCCAGCAGAGAGAGTACTCTTTATATGATGGTAATCCTCCTGGTGATGGATTTGATGATTTCATCGATGGCGAAGGTGATGCCGCAATACTGAGAATATACTGATTATTAGAGCTCGAACAGCAAAATCTTTATTAATTCAATTCTCTTTCAATTAGCTCGAGCCAATGGATAACTGGCACTGCACTCTTAGCCCCTAAATGAAGCTGGCATCCGATGTTTGCAGTGACTATCAGCTCTGGGCTCCCTTGGCTTAAGGCATTGAGTTTTTCTTCTCTTAATCTAGCCGAGGTTTCTGGATAGAGAATTGAGTAGCTCCCTGCTGAACCGCAACATAAGTGCGGATCCTTCACCTTAGTGAAATTCCAACCTAACCTCTCGAGCACAGCTTCAACCCGTCCATTAATCTTAAGTCCGTGTTGTTGAGAACAAGGCGACTGAAAAGCGATACTGCAACGATCTGAATCTTTAGTAACTGCCGACAGTTTTTGATCGTCTATCAATTCTATAGGATCTTTAATCAAGCCCGCTAGATATTTCGATTTCGCGCTGTAATCTGGGAATTCTTTCAATAATCTTTCATACCCTTTAAGTTGCAGGCCACAACCTGAAGACGTGGCAATGATAGATTCAGCTCCTAGCTCGATATAAGGCCACCAAGCATCAATGTTTGCTTTCGCTTGAACAATAGCCTTTTCTTCATAGCCACAGTGTAAGGCTAATGCCCCACAACAACCTGCCCCTGCAACCGGAATTAGGGTAATCCCAAGACGATCAAAAATTTTAATAGCCGCAGTATCTATGCTCGGCCGCACTACTGATTGTGCACACGTCGAAAGCAAGAGTGCTTTCCTTTTATGTGCGACTCTGCGCGACGCTTGCAAAGATGCACGCTCAGGAATAAGTATCTTCAAATTAGAAGAGAGCAGCGGCTTTAAAAGCCGTCCCACCGCGAAAAACATTGAAAACAATACCTTGTTGGGAACTATTTGAACGATCAAATACCGTTTTATCCTTAATCGAAGTGGACTGCGATTGGAAGACTCTATGTGCGGCTTGGTCAGCTCTAGTAACTCCCCATACTTTACGCCAGAGGGGCATGAGGCTTCACAACTCCTGCAAACCAAGCATTGATCAAGATGTGTTCGAGCGACATCTGACGTCTCGCCAGTCTCAAGTATCCCTTTAATTAGATAAATACGCCCACGGGGGCCCTCCAGTTCATCACCCGTCAACTGATACGTCGGACAGGAAGCGTTACACATCCCACAATGAACACATGAACGTATGATTTCTGTCGCAGCAAGAGCGAAAGATTTTGAGCTGTTAGATTCGGCTAATCGGGCACGCATATCTTCTCCTCACATCCAATCAAAATATTCTCTTGGGTTGAATATTTGTCGATCATCGAATCCACTTTTCAGCCTTATCATTAAGTTTTTGACTAAAGGCAAAGGGCTCGTAAAAACTGAGGAGGATTCGTTCTGCCCTCTATAAAAGCATGTTGCATGTCCGCCATTCTCAACGCAGAAGTCACGCATAGCATCGCCCCCGCTGACCTCCGTCCAAACCCAACGCTGAGACCCACCCCAATCAGACCATGCTATTTTTTCATCTGGTCCATCAATTCCACGAGCTAGTGCGATTCGCCAAAGTGAAAGATTTTCTCTCGGACGCATTGCTGGTAAGGAATAATCGCGCAGGTTTTTCCAATATTGTAAATCAGTTGTAACTTCACTTGGGGAAAGACGTCTCTTCGCGTCATTTACCGCCTCAAGACTGCCCGACACTCTAACTCTCAGAACATCTTCAGCCCACGCCATACCCGTAATAGGCCAGGGCTTTTTAGCCAAGGCTAACATCATCGACCACGCTTCAGAATAAGATAGACTAGTCCATTCAAGACCTAGTTCTGAAGTGGTTTTCGGTATGACACGCAATGACACCTCACTTATCACTCCCAAACTCCCGAATGCCCCACTCACTAATCTTGAAATATCGTAGCCCGCTACGTTTTTAATTACTTCGCCTCCAAAACGAAGTGCAGCACCTTTGCTAGTAATGAGTTTCACTCCTAAAACATAATCTCTGACGCTCCCACGATAAGGCATGGATGGGCCAGAAAATCCAGAGGATACGACCCCTCCAATCGTAGTCAGCGAACCTAATCTAGGAGGTTCAAAAGCAAGCATCTGATCGCTCTTGTCTAATTCCAATTCAATATCAGATAGCTTTGTTCCTGATTTCGCGGTAATCACTAATTCAGAGGGTTGATAAGATATAATGCCAGAGTGTTCCAGCGTCGACAGGGTCTCGGAAACAGCCCCTTTGCGAAGGAATTTTTTCGTGTCTCCACCTACGATACGCAAAGGTTTTTTATTAGCTTGGGCGGTTAGTATTTGCTCTATAATCCGAGAAAGTGATGTTGGAAGACTCATAGGAGCTCAGGAAGACAAAAGGAAGAGTACCATCTCCTCATAACTACTAGATTGATTCGGTTCACGGCCTAAATGCTATTTTCGGGATTCTGGCCGCGATCCCGTAAACAGTGGTCCATTAGAACAAGCGCAAGCATGGCCTCAACAATAGGTACTGCACGTATTCCAACGCAAGGGTCGTGCCGTCCTAGCGTTTTTATAGTTGCAGGCTTGCCTTTTTTATCTATAGTGTCGCCTTCTATCCGGATACTCGATGTTGGCTTGAGTGCCACGCTAACCAGAATATCTTGGCCACTTGAAATGCCTCCTAAAACTCCACCTGCATGATTGCTTCTAAACCCTTGACCGTCTATTTCGTCCCTATGACCAGTTCCTTTTTGTTCAATGACCGCAAACCCATCACCAATTTCCACACCTTTAACAGCGTTAATCCCCATCATCGCTTTTGCGATATCAGCATCCAACCGATCGAAAACAGGCTCACCCCATCCTACGGGAACACCCGTGGCTAAAACACCTACTCTGGCCCCGATAGATTCTCCTTCTTTTCGCAAAGAATCCATAAACGTTTCTAGCTCACTTATCTTATCTGGCTGTCCGCAAAAGAAATCATTACTATTGATCGCATTCTTATCGTCTAAATTAAGTTTAATAGGTCCTAACTGAGCTAGGTACCCTAAAATAGAGACGCCATAATTACTGCTCAGGAATTTTTTAGCAACTGCCCCGGCTGCTACTCGCATGCATGTCTCACGCGCAGAAGCTCTACCTCCCCCACGAGGATCACGAACACCATACTTCTTCCAGTAAGTGTAATCCGCGTGCCCAGGTCTAAATTTGTCCTCGATCGCAGAATAATCTTTCGACTTTTGATCGGTATTATTTATCAGCAAACCAATTGGTGTACCTGTAGTAACTCCCTCATAGACTCCAGAAATGATAGTGACACAATCATCTTCCCTGCGCTGAGTAGTGTGTCTAGAACTACCTGGCTTCCGTCTATCTAAATCTGCTTGTAAATCAGACTCACTAATGCACAGTCCCGGCGGACACCCATCCAGGATTCCAAGGTACCCCAAACCATGACTTTCGCCTGCTGTGGTTAGCGTAAGTAACTTTCCATTCGTATTTCCAGACATAGGCTTTATTGTACCAGCGTAATTAAATATTTAACCAATAAAAGTATTCTAACCTTTCCTAGATGCGCGTAGGCTTAAAAGTTGTTCCTTACTGAGCACGAAGACGCCTTCTCCACCTCGAGCGAACTCTATCCATGTAAATGGAACCGATGGGTACGCGACCTCTAATTCACGCCAAATCTCCCCTACTTCGAGGAAAAGCATACCTTCATCGGATAAAAAATCGTAAGCATGGTCGAGGATACGCGTCACACAATCTAAACCGTCTTGCCCTGCTAATAGAGCTTGTTTAGGTTCCGCATGGTATTCCACAGGAAGCTTATCGTAGACATCACTTGGCACGTAAGGCGGATTGCTAACAATCACGTCATACTTTTTCTCCGTATCAGGGAACAAGTCAGCACAATAAAACTCTACTTGATGAGTCACTTTATGATAATCAGCATTATTTTTTGCAACAGCTAACGCCAACTCGCTAATATCACTTGCATCAACAAGGGCGTTATTGAATTGCTTCGCTATTGCGATAGCGATACAACCACCTCCAGTTCCAATTTCTAAAACGTGTTTTATATTATCGGGGACGCACCAAGGTTCAAAAAAATTCTCTACTAATTCAGCGAATGGCGACCGAGGAACCAATGTATTCAAGTCAGTTAAAAATTTATACCCACAGAACCAAGTATAACCAGTAAGGTATGCAGCTGGCTTGCGGGAAGAGATACGTTTATCTATCCATTGGCTGACTTTGAGAGCTTGATCCGCGCTCAGCTCCGCACTAAGGAGGTCTTCTGACGTATCGTATGAGTAGCCAAGCGCATGGAGTGATAAAAAAAGCGCTTCATCACTAGCATTATCAGTACCATGCCCAAAGTGGACGTCAGCCTTTTCTAAGCGTTCGGCTCCCATAGCGACAACATCGAAAACATTCAATTTTATGCACCGGACAACTTCAACATCATCTCATTCATTCGTTTAATAAAACCTGAAGGATCTTCTAGTTTTCCTCCTTCTGCGAGGATAGACTGCTCATATAACATTTCAGACCAGTCCTTTAGATCGGCAGAATCTTGATTTTCCTGGGCCAATGCAATAACTGGGTGCTCCATATTAAGCTCGAGAATCCGCTTGGTCTTCGGCACCTCTTGGCCGGCCGCTTGAAGTAATCTCTCGAGATTCGCACTTGGTTGCTCTGCGCTAGAAACCAAGCATGCAGGTGACGTTGTTAACCGCTTACTCGAACGAACATCTTCCACTTCTTCTGACAAAGCTTCTTTTATTTTCGCAAAAAACTCATCATGCTCACCAATTTCTTTAGCCTCGTCATTCTCGTCTGCTTTTCCCTCTTCATTTTTCCCCTCTAAATCCGCATGCACAATAGATTTTAGGTTTTTACCTTCAAATTCAGTTAAGTGAGAAACCAACCATTCATCGATTTGATCATGCAGCAACAACACCTCAGTGCCTTGCCCACGAAAATATTCAATATGCGGGCTGTTCTTAGCGGTAGAGAAGCTCTCAGTCGTAATATAGTAAATATTGGTCTGTTCTTCTCCCATTCGAGAAACATAGTCACTTAAGGAAACCGTTGGGTTTTCATTGTCATCTATTGTTGAGGAAAACCGAAGAAGCTTTGCTATCCGCTCCCGATTAACTGTGTCCTCGATGATCCCTTCCTTCAGAACCTTACCAAATGTGCTCCAGAATTTCTCATAAGATTCACCTTTTGCTAGCCGCTCGATTAACCCCAGTATCTTCTTTATAGAAGCAGTCCGAATTTTGTCTAAGGATTTATCTTTTTGTAGTATTTCTCGTGATACATTGAGAGGCAGTTCATTAGTGTCTATCACTCCTCTCACGAACCTTAAGTATCGCGGCAACAACTCTTCCGCATCGTCCATGATAAAGACACGCTGAACGTATAATTTCACGCCGTGTTTTGCCTCTCTGTCCCATAAGTCAAAAGGAGCAATTTGAGGAATATAAAATAGCGTTGTGTATTCTATTTTCCCTTCTACTTTTGAATGAACCCATTTCAAAGGATCCATGAAATCATGAGAGATGAGTTTATAGAACGTCTGATAATCTTCGTCTTTTAATTCGCTTTTTGATTTTTGCCACATAGCAGTAGCTTCGTTGATCACTTCGTAACCTTCTTCATCACCCACTAAAGGCATTCTTATAGGCACAGATATATGATCTGAATATTTTTTGCAGATATTCCTCAGCCTGTGGTTAGCTGCAAATTCTTTAGCTTCTTTCTTGAGGTGTAAGACAATTTCAGTGCCTCGTTGTTCTACACTGACAGTCTCCACGGTGTAAGCCCCTTTGCCCTCAGATTCCCAACGAACGCCTTTATCTTCAGAAATTCCCGCTTTTCTGGTCGTCACTACTACACGATCCGCGACAATAAATGCGGCATAAAAACCAACACCAAATTGTCCGATCAGTTGTGAGTCTTTTGTTTGATCTCCACTAAGTGCACCAAAAAACTCTTTTGTTCCAGATTTAGCAATCGTACCCAGATTCGAAATAACCTCTTCTTTGGTCATCCCGATACCGTTATCTTTAATCGTGACTGTTTTCTTTTTTTCATTAAAATCAATGGTGATTTCAAGCTCCGCTAATCCTTCTAGAAGACCAGCATCAGATAATGATAAAAAGCGCAATTTATCAATGGCATCAGAAGAATTTGATACAAGCTCGCGTAAAAATATTTCCTTATTGCTATACAGAGAGTTTATGACTAGGTCGAGGAGCTGTTGTACTTCCGACTCAAATCCGCGTTCTTCTTTTTGTGTTTCCGTTGCCATGTGAATCCTCTATTAGCTTGTGAATGCAGTTAGTGCTTTCTTATTATTTAGATGTCTATCGACTCGCCGCGAACTTTCTTGGCTGGTAAATGAAGCCATTTTCGTATGTTGGGCGTTCAATAGTTGATTATACAAGTTTTAGTATTGAAAAAAATACTCCTGCTTACACCGGCAACCAGAAATAAACGATCAATCCTATTTTCTAATGCTAAACTAAACACAGCTATGAATAAGTCAACAAAACATACACCAGGAATGGTCCAATACCTAAGAATTAAAGCCGACCACCCTGATAACCTCTTGTTTTATCGTATGGGCGACTTTTACGAGCTTTTCTATGAGGATGCAAAACGGGCATCCGAGTTGCTAAATATCACTCTCACCTCTCGTGGGAAAAGTAATGGAACCCCAATACCGATGGCTGGAGTCCCAGCTCATGCTGCAGATAACTATCTGCAGCGATTATTGAAGCTCGGTGAAACTGTGACAATCTGCGAACAAGTCGGTGGATCTAGTGACTCCAAAGAACCTGTCGAAAGAAAAGTCAGTAGAACTCTTACTCCTGGGACACTCTCCGATGAGAACTTGTTAGGCGAGCAACATGAAAGCTTAATAATCTCTTTAGTTAACGATAAGAGTTGTTACGGTCTAGCGGTATTAGAAATAAGTGAAGCTCGATTTAGTCTGATGCAACTAAACAATCTGCAAGAAGTATATGAACAGTTATCAAGACTTAGGGCCTCAGAAATAATATTGTCGGAAAACATGCCTACTCTAGATAATAAATGGGAATCCCTAACCAAGCGATTGCCTGCTTGGCACTTCAGCCTCATGACTTGCTTTAAAACTCTATGCGACCATTTTGAAGTCGACAATTTACACGGTTTCGGTTGCCAGGACCTAGACGGGGCCATAAGTGCCGGTGGCTCGCTATTGGAGTATTGCGAAAAAATGCAAGGCGCTCCTCTGACCCACGTCAGTAAGATTATCGTCGAACATCCGGGGAAGATGTTACACCTTGATGACAAAACGAGAGGCAACCTCGAGCTGGCAAATACTCGGTTAAAAGATTCAACTCCGTCTCTGTATAACTTAATGAATACGACGAAAACGCCTATGGGAAGCCGTTTATTAAAACGCTGGATAAATGAACCCATAACAAGTCATGAAGAACTAACTGAGAGACAAGATAGTGTCTCAGAGCTTCTGTTAAACGGCTCTTTAGACAGCCTAAGAAAGACGTTGTCCGGCCTCCGTGACGTAGGAAGAATAGCATCACGTTGTGCTCTGGGGACAGTAAAACCCAAAGAATTAGCGTCACTCAGAGCCACGCTCATAAAAATACCTAGCGTAAAAAAAGAGCTTGCAGAAAAAAACACTGGTCTACTCAAAGAAATAACTGGTCGCATGAACGAACATGCTTCTCTGAAAGAAATATTAGCCAATGCTTTGGTAGATGAACCACCCCAGATAATAAAAGAGCATGCCGTGATTGCTGAGGGCTATGATGCGGAGCTAGACGAACTCAGAAAAATATATCTAACAGCGAATCAAGACCTGTTGTCTATCGAAAAAAGAGAGCAAGAAAGAAGCGGTATTGGTGGGTTAAAAATTGGTTACAACCGAGTACACGGATATTATTTAGAAATAGGAAAAATCTATTCCTCCAAGGCTCCTAAAGACTACCAGAGAAGACAGACACTTAAAACCTCCGAAAGATATGTCACTCCAGAATTACGAAGCTTTGAGTCACGAATACTCACCGCCAAAGAGAAAGCGTTAAACAAGGAAAAAGAGCTTTACTCTGACCTCATAAATACGATTTCAGTAAATGTGGCCAGTCTGTTGCAGATGGCTCATGCCATTGCTGAAATCGACGTGCTATCAACTTTTGCCGAACGGGCGGACTCACTCAAATGGACTCGACCGAGATTGAACTCAGAGGATGGCATCCATATAGAAGGAGGTAGACACCCTATAGTGGAGCATCAGCAGAAAAAAGTATTTGTGAAAAATGATGTTCATTTTGACGAAGATCGAAGGCTACTCCTCATTACAGGGCCCAATATGGGAGGGAAGTCTACCTATATGCGGCAAACAGCTATTATCGTTCTTCTTGCCTATGTCGGAAGCTTTGTCCCCGCTGATGAAGCCAGTATTGGGCCTATAGATGCAATCTATACCCGAATCGGAGCTTCAGACAATCTATCTGGTGGCCAGAGCACATTTATGGTCGAAATGAGTGAGCTGGCTCATATTCTCAACAATTGTAGTCAAAAAAGTCTTGTTCTGATAGATGAAGTCGGAAGAGGAACCAGTACTTATGATGGGCTAGCCCTCGCATGGTCAGCAGCCGAATACCTCGCAAACCATACTAAAGGCTATACTTTATTCGCGACGCATTTTTTCGAGCTCACTAAGCTAGAAGTATTAGAAAAAGCAATATCTAACGTTAAGGTTGAAGCTATTTCTTTCAACGACGAAGTTGTGTTTACCCACAAAGTACGCGAAGGTTCTGCCAGCGAAAGCTTCGGGTTAGTTGTTGCAAAACGTGCAGGGGTGCCAGCGGCAACGCTCACTCGTGCAAAACAAATTTTGTCAAAACTGGAGCCTCAGAGTATCGCCAGAGTTCTACCCTCTACTGAGCGGTTGTCACCAGACGAATTCCAAGACTTCAGATCAAATCTCCAGAAGCTAGACGTAAATAACACCACCCCAATACAAGCCCTTGCTTTGCTTGCGGAGATGAAAGGAAAAATCAGTAAATAAAAAACCATTGGGCTGTTTGTGCTGACAAGGTTATAATAGGTATTTTATCGAATACGAGATTTAACCAATGACATTTGTAGTTCTTGAAGATTGTATTAAGTGTAAGCATACGGATTGCGTCGAAGTGTGTCCCGTTGACTGTTTTCATGAAGGCCCTAATTTCCTTGTGATAGATCCGGACGAGTGCATTGATTGCACACTCTGTGAGCCAGAATGCCCAGTAGAAGCAATAAAATCCGAAGATGACCTCACGGATGATGAACAACAATTCATTGAGTTAAATGCAGAACTAGCTAAATCTTGGCCCGTTATAACAGAAATGTCTGACCCTCTTCCTGACGCTGAAGAATGGGCAGGGAAAGAAGGAAAACTCTCTTTGCTAGAGAGATAGGCTGTTATCACAATAAATCTGCGTTTAATTCCTGCCAGCGAAATTGTGAACTGTTTAAAAGAAAACCGTTACTTTCTAAAGCAGCACGCGGATGATCAAAAAAACCCTGTTTAAAGGACTCTATCTAAGCTGAAACTCTCTAGGTTTTTATCCTTCTGGGTTCGGCTATATGATTTTTTATCCATAAACGACCTTTCGCAAAAACATATCTTCTAAAAGTTAAATTAATTTTCTTATACTCTTCAAATATTCTTGCTCATCAGGCGCATGGCCATCACCTGTAGCCACTCGGAGAACTTCCGCCAAGCAGGACATGGCGGAATGTTCGGCTCGATGAACATCCTTGCCATATTTAGAGACAAGCTCCTGAAATACGCCTCGAATTCCAGATGGGCGATCCGTTTGGAGCTGTTCGATAAGGGCAATATGCAATCCCATATGAAGAAACGGATTTTTTGCTCCATCATCACCGTTAGATCCTACAGAGAACTCCAAGTCTTTCGATCGAAGCACCTCATGGTACTCTGGGTGTGTTTTTATTACATCGGAAATCACTGACTCCAGAGGTTCAAGCCTTACTTCTTGGGACATTTTATCCCAGACCTGAAAAAAAAATTGCCTAGCGTCGTTCTTGTCTTCAACAAACATAATGTTCCCCATTTTCTTCCATCCGAGCCAGAAAAACTCTGCTAGACACCACTATGGTTTCCTTTCTTATTCCAAGAACAGCAGTCTGAAACTGAACATTCTCCACATTTTGGCGAGCGCGCCAGACATGTATACCGACCATGCATGATCAACCAATGATGTGCATAACGGTGGAAATCGGCGGGTATACGCTTCATTAAGTTTTTCTCGACTTGCAGCGGTGTTTTACCTGGAGCCAGTTTAGTTCGATTAGAAACACGGAATATATGCGTGTCCACCGCTATAGTTGGCTCGCCAAACGCCGTATTTAAAATAACATTAGCTGTTTTCCTGCCTACCCCAGGTAGAGCCTCTAACTCGCTACGAGTACTCGGCACTACTCCACTATATTCTTCACAAAGTATTCGACAAGTTTTAAACACATTAGACGCTTTGGTATTAAAAAGACCAATAGTTTTAATATATTCTTTAAGGTTTTTCTCTTTGAGCGCAACCATTTTTTTAGCATCAGGAGCTACGGCGAACAATGCCTTCGTCGCCTTATTAACGCTTACATCAGTTGCTTGGGCAGATAGGATGACGGCGATCAATAGTTGGAAGTTAGATTGATAATTAAGTTCAGTTTTTGGGATAGGAGTTACATTTCTTAAACGCGTAAAAAATTGAGCTCTCATATCAGCGTTCACTAGACATAAATCCTTCTCGCAATCTAATCTCCCTATTCTTCAAGAACCTGTCCCTTGCGATCCAATGCGGCAGCCACAATATCTTTTAGAGATTCCTGCTCATGATCTTCAACATCTAGATATTCTCTTTGCTCTTCAAGACGGCCATGAACGGCCAAGCGTTCTTTCATTTCAGAATAGCGAACACCGCTCTCATGAGCGGAAATACGCAACGCAAGGTCCGAGATAGGAACAAGCGTTATGCAGTCTGTTGGGCAAACACTAACGCATAAAGAACAACCGGTACACCACTGTTCAACCACAGTATGAATAACTGATTGTGCACCAATTATGGCATCAGTGGGGCACTGCTGAATACATTTCGTGCATCCGATACATTCATCCTCATATATTCGCGCAATCAATATCTCCTCGTCTTTATGGATTGCTCCTATCGGATCGACCGGCATCCCTAGAACGCTGAAAAGTGCTTCGCGGGTAGCCTCTCCGCCAGGAGGGCATAAGTTTGGTGAGGAAATGCCCCTATCCATAGAGTCAGCATAGGCCTTGCAATCAGCAAAGCCACAACGTCTACACTGTGTTTGCGGAAGCAGATTATGCAGCAGTTCTTTTCTATTCATTTGTTTCAAAGAAACACCACCACTTATTAAGTGTAGCTAAATTATTTAATTTTCATACCAGGCTCTGACCCATTGGAAGGTTCCAGCAAAAATACTTCGCTGCCACCTGGGCCGGCAGCCAATATCATCCCTTCAGAGACGCCAAACCGCATTTTCCGAGGCGCTAAATTAGCAACAACTACAACCAACTTCCCGACTAATTCCTCTGGATCATAGGATTGCTTTATCCCTGCGAATACTTGCCGCGGCTCACCGCCGACGTCTAGATCCAGTTTCAAAAGTTTATCAGCACCAACTACACTAGAAGCCGTAACTATCTTCGCCACCCGTAAGTCGATTTTTAAGAAGTCCTCAATAGAAATTTGATGCCCTTGCTCCTCAGACTCCTCTTTGACTATTGTCTTTTCTTCTTCTACATCTCTTTTGACTTCGTCTATCATTTTCACGATTTCCCCTGATTCCACCCGTTCAATTAATGGGATAAATTTATTAATAGTGTTCCCTAGGGGAGCGGCATGAATATCAGACCAAGACAAAGAAGGCTCGCCTAAAAATTTTTCAATTTCTATAATAATGTCAGGAATAACAGGCTTTAGATAGATCGCTAAAACACGAAATAGCAAAATCCCCATTGTAACAACCAGATGGAGATGTCTATCGGCACCTTCTTCTTTTGCTAGAACCCACGGCTTCTCACTATCAATGTACCGATTCGCCAGATCAGCAAGCCCCATAATTTCCCGTATCGCCTTTCCATATTCTCGCTCCTCATAAAAGCTGGCGATATCAGCAGAGGCAGATGAAAACGATAGCATTAATTCTGTGTTTGCAATTTCATCAGCAAGCTTGCTATCGAAGCGTTTCGTTATGAAACCTGCACAACGGCTTCCAATATTCACGAACTTGCCTACAAGGTCACTATTAACTCGAGCTTCAAAATCATCCCAGTTCAGGTCAATGTCCTCAATTCCCGACGTCAATTTCGCAGAAAAATAATACCGCAGGTAATCCGGACTAAGGAAAGAAAGGTAAGTTTCAGCTTTTATAAAACTCCCCCTTGATTTGGACATTTTCTTGCCATCTATAGTAAGAAACCCATGCACGAAAACGTTCGTAGGCAACCGATAGCCAGCTCCTTTAAGCATCGCAGGCCAAAAAAGAGTGTGAAAATACATAATATCTTTACCAATAAAATGGTAAAGCTCAGCGTCGCTTTCAGGTCGAAGGAATAATTCGAAGTCTATCTTTTCAGACTCGCAAAGGTTTTTAAAACTAGCAAGATAGCCGATGGGAGCATCCAACCATACGTAGAAGTACTTTCCGGGATTATCAGGTATTTCAAAACCAAAGTAAGGTGCATCTCGCGAAATATCCCAATCTTTCAGCCCTGTTTCAAACCAGTCTTCCAGTTTTTTTACCACACCAGAGTGTAAATCAGTGTTCGCTATCCAGTCACGAAGGACGTCCTGGAATTTAGCAAGAGTAAAGAAAAGATGTTCTGATTTTTTCAACTCCGGCGTAACGCCAGATACTACAGAAAGGGGGTCAATTAAATCGGTAGGCGAATATGTTGCGCCACAAGCCTCGCAACTGTCCCCATATTGTTCTACTGCAGCGCACCTTGGGCATGTTCCTCGAACGAAACGATCTGGAAGGAACATTCCCTTAACTGGATCGTACGCCTGCTCTATCGTGCGGGCTACAATCAAGTCATCTTTCCTTAGCTGTTCGTATATAAACTCAGATATGTTTCGGTTTTCGTCTGAATGCGTTGAGTGATAATTGTCAAACTCAATGCCAAAAGCACTAAAGTCTCGCTGATGTTCTCGGCTAATTCGCTCAATCAACATCTCTGGTGGCACCTGCTCAGCTTCAGCCTTAAGCATGATTGGGGTTCCATGCGCATCATCCGCGCAAACAAAATAACACTCATGACCCCTCATTTTCTGAAACCGGACCCATACATCTGTCTGGATATATTCCACCATATGACCTATGTGAATCGGTCCGTTTGCGTATGGCAGCGCACTCGTTACTAAGATTTTTCTCTTGGGTTCTTCCATAATCGTCCGACATCACAACCATTTATTAATGAAAATATATGGATCATTATAGTAAGCAACCGCAAATACGGCTATTAGTGTAAAATAAATCTTTTCTATCCTCGGAATCCCGAAATGAGCACGACAGAAACTGAAATCAAAAGGCTAATTGAAAATGAAATAGATCCGTATCTTGGCAAAGATCTAATAAGTTCAGGAGCTCTTAAAAACATCCATACGCACGACCAAGGAACTACAGTAGAGATTGAACTCGGGTTCCCTATTGATAATTACCGAGAAATTCTAGTCAGAAGACTAGAATCCCTATGCGCTGGGCTGAGTGTTGGCAACATTGATTTTCAAGTTACCTCAAAAATACTTGCTAGAGAAGTCCAAAAAGGTACAAAACCTCTCAGCCAAGTTAAAAACATTATTGCCATTGCATCGGGAAAAGGTGGAGTAGGGAAATCGACCACCGCTGCGAATTTAGCCATAGCGTTACAACAAGAGGGTGGCAAAGTAGGAGTTCTGGATGCGGATATATACGGGCCCAGCCAGACTCGAATGCTTGGCACCCAAGGCCGTCCTGACAGTAAGGACGGGAAATCTATGGAGCCCAAAGTTAGCTATCAATTACAGACGATGTCTATCGGCAACCTAATAGAAGAAGACACTCCTATGATTTGGCGTGGACCCATGGCAACAGGGGCTTTAGAACAGCTGATCAACGATACCAACTGGCACGATCTAGATTATTTGATAATCGACCTCCCACCGGGCACGGGAGACATACAACTTACCTTGTGCCAAAAAATTCCAGTGAGTGGGGCAGTAATCGTCACCACTCCGCAAGACATTGCATTACTCGACGCGAGAAAAGGACTTAAGATGTTCGAAAAAGTTAACGTCCCGGTCCTTGGAGTTATCGAGAATATGAGCGTCCACATATGCAGTAAGTGCGGGCACTCGGAACATATTTTTGGCTCGGGAGGAGGAGAATCAATGGCAAAACAATATGAAATAGAGATGTTAGGGTCGCTTCCGCTAGATATTAGAATTCGCGAAGGAGTCGACAATGGTAGGCCTACCACGGCGATTGAACCTGATTCAGAAATAGCGAAAAGCTACCGAGAGATAGCAAGGAAAATAGCTGCTCGGCTAGCACTAAAGGCCCGTGACTTCTCCTCTAAGTTCCCTAAAATAGTTATCCAAAATACTTAAACCTATGGAGATCCAATAAATTGCCAATAAAGTCAGACAAATGGATAAGGAAAATGGCACAAAGCCATGACCTTATTAACCCTTTCGCACCCTATCAAGTTAAAACACTTGAAGGAGAAAGAATTATTTCTTTTGGAACATCAAGCTATGGGTACGATGTCAGGTGTGCTGGTGAATTCAAAGTATTTACCAACCTGAACTCAACAACTGTCGACCCTAAAAATTTCGACTCAGGTAACTTTGTCGATGTTCAAAAAGACGTTTGCGTCATTCCTCCAAACTCTTTTGCTTTAGCTCGCACAATCGAATATTTCAAAATCCCACGAGATATTCTAACTATATGTTTGGGTAAATCGACCTATGCAAGATGCGGCATCATTGTTAATGTCACTCCATTAGAACCTGAGTGGGAGGGTCATATCACTCTAGAATTTTCAAACACCACCTCTTTACCTGCAAAAATTTATGCCAACGAAGGAGTAGCTCAGCTTATCTTTCTCCAATCAGACGATCCTTGTGAAACATCCTACGCAGATAGACAGGGTAAATATCAAGGGCAAATAGGAGTCACCTTGCCGAAGACTTAATATCTTCTTCGCGCTAAGTCCCAAAATATAGAGATAACTCTACTCTGCATCGTTGAGCAGTAACGCCACAGAATTGATGCAGTAACGCGAGCCTGTCGGCTGAGGCCCATCGGGGAAAACATGGCCTAAATGAGAATCACAAACCGCACACATCACTTCGGTACGCGTCATGCCAAGACTATGGTCTTCCTTAAGCACTACGCTCATGTCATCGAGCGCTTGCCAAAAACTAGGCCAACCTGAACCTGAATCATATTTGTCTTCAGAGCGAAACAAACTAGCCTGACAACAAACACACTCATATATTCCTTTCTTTTTGCATCCATCATACTCGCCGGAAAAGGGTGCTTCGGTACCATGCTCCCGACACACCGTATAGGCAGCCGGCGTAAGTACTACTCGCCACTCATCGTTTGTCTTGCTTATTTTTTTCATACATCTGTCCTCGACTTTTCTAGACCTGTTGCCCTAAAGAATGTGGCAAGCTGTTGTAAAGCAGCAGGTCAAGATAGTACTCTATCTTAGAATCGTGAACATAAGAGTATTTAGAGGGCGGTCCCTGAACCAATAGGCTCCAAGCGTGTCCAGCTAGTGTATAATATACTCTTGTCCTTGGAAGCCCTAAAAATCTACGAGAAAATAATTGAGTAATTCTGATTTATATGTCCGCAGACAGTCTTTACAAACCCTGGTAGGTAGTGTTCCAGTAGGCGGTGGCGCGCCGATTGTCGTTCAATCAATGACTAACACAGACACATCAGACGCAATTAGCACTGTCAAACAGGTTAAAGCTCTGGCAGCCGCGGGGTCAGAACTTGTCCGAATAACGGTCGACACCGAAGAAGCTGCGCAGAAGGTGAGCAAAATCCGCGAGCTACTTGACTCTACGGGCTGTACAGTCCCGCTTGTTGGAGATTTTCACTACAACGGACATATTCTACTGACTAAATATCCAGACTGCGCGGAAGCACTCGCCAAATATAGGATAAACCCCGGCAATGTTGGATTTGGGAGGAAACGAGATGACCAATTCGCAACCATAATCGAGGTTGCCATTGCGCAAAACAAGCCAGTTCGGATCGGCGTGAATTATGGCAGTTTAGATCCCTCTCTAGTTGCGAAAATGATGGATAAAAATAACGAACTAAAGGTGCCAAAATCTTCGAAAGAAGTCGCCTATGACGCCCTTATTTTCTCGGCGCTTAACAGCGCTCGTCAGGCCGAAGAAATTGGACTCGACAAGTCGAAAATCATCCTTTCTTGTAAATGCAGTGATGTACAGGATCTTATCAACGTATACAGAAGAATTGGAAAACAGTGCAGCTACCCTTTGCATCTGGGCCTCACTGAAGCCGGCATGGGTTCAAAAGGAATTGTCGCCTCCTCTGCCGCCATGAGTATACTGATGCAAGAGGGGATTGGAGACACAGTTAGGATATCCTTAACGCCCGAGCCTGGCGGGGATCGAACACAAGAGGTCATAGTCGCGCAAGAGCTTTTACAAGTCATGGGTCTAAGGTCTTTTACTCCCCTCGTAATCGCTTGTCCTGGCTGCGGCAGAACCACCAGTACGGTATTCCAAGAGCTGGCGCAAGACATACAAGCATATGTAAGGACCCAAATGCCGAAGTGGAAAGACATTCATCCCGGAGTAGAAGATATGAGTCTCGCAGTAATGGGATGCGTAGTGAATGGTCCCGGAGAAAGCAAGCACGCTAACATAGGGATAAGCCTTCCTGGAACAGGGGAAGGGTTGGCAGCTCCGGTGTTCATAGATGGCGAGAAGCATGTAACTCTTCGAGGAGAACACATCGCTAGTGAGTTTAAGCAGCTACTAGAACAGTATGTGGTGTCCCATTACTCTTAATCGCCTGAAAACATCGCTTTTCATGCATCGAATTGCGCTGGCAAGTGTTGATGCTCTGGTCTGAGACCCAAACTATAAATGCTGAAATAATATGCACATTCACATCCTAGGGATTGCCGGAACATTCATGGCAGGGTTAGCCTCTCTTGCCAAGGAAAAAGGGCATATTGTCTCAGGAACAGACTTGTCCATTTACCCACCCATGAGCGACATACTTGCCGGAATGGATATAAAAGTCTTTGATTCCTATTCAGCCAATAACTTGCGTGAGAAGCCCGATTTAGTTTTGATCGGTAACGCGCTTACCCGCGGCAATGAATGTGTAGAATTTGTGTTAACCAACGATATACCTTACATGTCAGGCCCTGAATGGCTCAAAAAAGAAGTGCTATCGGGACGCCATGTAATCGCGGTATCTGGGACCCATGGGAAAACTACGGTTACGAGCATGATTGCTTGGATTCTCGAGAATTCTGGCCTCTGTCCTGGCTTCCTTGTCGGAGGGGTCCCAGGCAATTTTAACGTCTCTGCAAGACTGGGAGAATCTAAATACTTTGTAATCGAGGCTGACGAGTATGACACCGCCTTTTTCGACAAGCGCTCGAAATTCGTTCACTACCGGCCAAGAACTTTAGTTATTAACAATTTAGAATTTGATCATGCGGATATTTTTAAAGATCTAGAAGCGATAAAAAAGCAATTTCATCACTTAATACGGACCATGCCTGCCGAGGCAACTATAATTCACTCTGAGCATGTTCAGACAATAAAAGATACGATAAAAATGGGCTGCTGGTCAGAGGTGCGGACTTTTGGCATGGACGGTGATTGTGAATGGAAGACAAACGGAGAAAACGATGCAAGTAATAGGATTACCATCATAGATGCGGACGGGAAAGAATTACAAACTGAATGCCCGATATTTGGCGAGCACAATGCGGAAAATATGGTCGCTGCGATGTGTGCCGCAGCTTCGCTGCCAGAAGATATAGAAAGCGGACTTTCCGCAATGGTGGAATTCAAAAATGTCCGCCGACGATTAGAGTTTTATGGCGAGCATAACGGAGTGCATATTTTTGATGACTTTGCCCATCACCCTACCGCTATCAAAGTCGCTATCAACGCTATAAACAGTCTACCTGGTGACCGTAGATTGCTCGCCATTGTCGAATTTCGTTCGAATAGCCTGATAATGGGTGCCAACAGGCACCAACTTGCCAATGCTCTAGAGAATGCCGATGAAGTTTTCATCCTACTTCCTCGAGATTGCCAATGGGATGTCCAAGGACTGCTCGCAGACGCTCGTATGCTTGAGTTCCACCACTCTCCCAGTGAATTAACTCAAAGTGTTCTGAAAAGAATACGGCATGGCGATACTGTCTTGTCGATGAGTAACAGCTCAGCTGCAAAGATTCCGAGCACATTAATGCAAAAGATAAAAAACCTATGACAACACCTACACAATGCCCAGACACGATCCCTTTATTTCCGCTGAACCTCGTTTTATTTCCAAAGGGGTTATTAGAGCTAAGGATTTTTGAAATACGATATCTAGACATGATTAAGGATTGTCTAAAGAAGCAAAAAGAGTTTGGAGTCGTCCTAATTAAGGCAGATTCAAAAAATACTATTAATCTAGATATCGAAGAAATAGGGACGCTCGCAAAAATAGTATCGTTTGATCAAGGGCCCGACGGCTTGCTCCATATCACAGTTCAAGGCACCGAGCCCTTCCAAGTAAATAGTTATAGCCTTGAAAGTAATGGACTAATACTAGGTCGAACCCAACCTCATCTGACTCAGAATGAAAAGATATTAGATTCACATTCAAAGCCAGTAAGCTTACTAAAAAAGATTTTAATGAATAGTCGAGAACCCGACATACTCACACCACCAATACTTGGAGAGGCCAGCTGGGTTGCTTATCGCCTTGCTGAGTTTTTGGAACCCACCAACCAAGAAAAATTAGCAATCCTAGCGGAAAGTAATGCCCAGCTAAAACTTGATAAAGTAGAAAAAATCATTAAGAGCCGCAACTCCGACTATTAAAAAACTCAAATTGGCTTAATATAATTGTGCAACATGAACAAACCAATAAAGGCCTATTGAATGGCTAGTCAATCTATGACACTTTTACATACCGTGCCCGCCGGCTTAGATTAATTGAGGACACAACAGTTAGCTCACTATTGAAAACACGACATGGCTTGTCACTTAAACAGATCATCTACTCTGTTATTTGTATCTGTATTTACTATTCACAAGGCTCACTAGCGAACGAAGTTGGGGGGAGGACTTGGCAATTCTGCCCAAGCGGGCAATTCAAACCCGAACGTCCCTTATACAGCGATCCCGAGAATATTGAATTTGGAAGTACAGAAATCAGAGCGCAGAGTTCGAGGATTGTGCAGGCTGGCCCAAGTCAATTTCAGGGAAATGTCGAAGTAATCAAAAATTCTCAGTCAATTAGAGCCGAAGTAGTCACTTATGATAAGGATACGGGGACCTATAATGCCGAAGGACGTGCGCATCTGTGGGACAAAGGGATGGTTTGGGCCGGTGACACCATAAAATTCGACTCACAAAAAGAAATCGCTTTACTCTCGGACGGGAAATATTGGCTTGGTAATGGCCCAGGGAGGGGGTCTGCCTCTAAAATCGAGCATGACTCAGCACGTGACATCAGTATATTTAAGGACGTCGAGTACACCACATGTCCCGTGACCTCCGAGGCTTGGCGATTACATGCGAGCGCGCTAAGAGTCGACCATAGTAATGACCGTGCCTCTGCAAGTAATGCCATCGTACGATTTATGGACGTACCGGTCTTCTATATGCCTTATGTCAACTTCCCCACTACAAAACGGAGAAAATCAGGCTTTTTAGCTCCTGTATTCGGTACCAGCAACGAATCTGGATTCGATACGCAACTGCCTTATTATTGGAATATCGCCCCCTCACGGGACGCCACCATTGCTCCTCGGCTAATGCAAGAGCGCGGTGTTATGCTTGACGGAGAATATCGATATCTTAATTCCACTTATTCTGGCACCATTAATGCGGAGTACTTGTCTGGGGATAATATACGAAATAATGAAGACAGATCTTACCTCTCAATCGAACACCACCAGTTATTTTTAGGTAATCGCGCACGCTTAGACCTTTTGTTTAACAACGTATCTGACAACGAGTATTTCAAAGATTTTGGCAACACTATTGGGGCTTCATCCCAAGCATTCATGGAGCGTAAGTTAGAGTTTACCTATAATAACCTGGGGACTCGATTCTATGCCGTGACACGAGACTATCAGACGTTGATAGATGATCTGCCGGCGGCATACAAACCTTATAAACTCCTCCCACGCGTAGAACTTGGGCACACTTTCAAAACAAAGGGGGGATTTGAAGCTGCAATTAAATCGGATGCTAGTTACTTCTATAAGTCTCAGAGCCTTAGTAGTATTCGCGCGACAGCTGCCCCATCTCTAGCTTACAGTTACCGAAAACCATACCTGCAGGTCATTCCTAAAATTGTAGTCGCCCACACAGAGTATTTTAACGATGACCCCAGTGGCGTCTATGAAGACCAATCTCGAACGGTTCCTATTATAAGCATCGATGCGACTCTCTTTGCCGAGCGTAATTTCTCGCTCTGGGGAAAGACTCTCTTTCAGACTCTAGAGCCAAGAGCCTACTATCTATATGTCCCTAAAGTAAACCAAGATAACCTCCCTATTTTTGATACCGGGGCAATGGATATAAACACTCATACCATGTACCTGCCTCATCGTTTTTCAGGAGGTTATACTCAGTTTGGTGGCGACAGAATTGGCGATGCGAACCGAATGACTTTAGGGGTGTCATCCCGGCTATCTCACAAAGACACTGGACGGCAAATCATGTCGATTGGCATTGGACAGGTATTCCATCTAGATAGACGAGAAATCACTCTCCCTGGACAAACATACTCCAACAAGGCGCTCTCAAACCTATTCGCTGAGGGAGAAATCAACCTGTCGTCTACAACAAAGATAACAGGTTCCCTAGTATGGGAGCCTGAATCGAAAAAAACTGAAAGAAAAGCTATCTCGTTGCTTTACCAACCAGAACAAAACACCATCTTAAAAGCTGCCTATCGATTCACTAGGGCACCTAATAGTTGGAGCCAGAATATAGAACAAGTGGACACTTCATTTCGATTCCCTATTCCTACATTCAAGAATACGTCGATGATCGGGCAGTGGAGCTACACACTGCATGACAAGACGACTCTCGAGGCTTTTGGAGGGATAGAGTATGACAGTTGTTGTTGGAGTATCAGTGTAATCGGGCAGAGATATTTGAACGGGACCAACATAAGCTCTCAACCCGAATTCATTACCGGTATGTTTATACAGTTGAGGCTAAGAGGGCTAATGGGACTCGGTAAAGGACGCGATCCACTAATATCTAGACACCTACCTGAATCTAGAAGTCCATTTGATTAAAATCCATCCCTCACAAAGAAAAAGATAGAAAACGAATGTCTTACGCTGACAGTTTTGCGGTATAATTCCTCATCGACAAAAAAAAGTAGCCGTATGTTTGTGTTGCCGAACCCAATTTCTCCTCCTATAGCAGCTAAAAAGAAACCCACCGGGCTTTCATCTTTATTTGCTGTTCTTGCTATTGTTGCCCTCCCATGGACTAGTTTCAGCATCTGTGCAGAAGAACTTGACCGAATAGTGGCTATAGTAGAGATGGACGTAGTGATGCAAAGCGAGGTGAACGAGCAAACTGATCGCGTCAAATTTCAAATGCAGCAACAAGCGACTCGAATGCCTCCAAATGCCGTCCTACAGCGGCAAGTGATGGAGAGATTAGTCCTAGAAAAAGTCCAGCTCCAATATGCTGAGCAAGTGAAAATTGAGGTCGGAGACGATGTATTAAAACTAGCAATAATGGACATGGCCAAACAAAACAATCTCAACCTAGAGCAGTTCAAAGAAGTACTAGCCTCTGAAAACTATCAGTTTGATGTCTTCAAAGAACAAATCCGTCAAGAAATTATTATATCCAAGCTCAGAAAAACTGAAGTGGATAATAAAATTCGTGTGCGAGAAACCGAAATAGATAACTACCTGCGTAACGAGTCGAATACTGCGGAACTTCAAGAATATCGCATCTCGCATATTTTGATATCTGTCCCCTCTGAAGCCGACAACAAACAAATCCAAAAAGCTCGGGAAAAAACAGAGGAAGCGCTAGGTTTGATAGAGGCTGGCGATGACTTCGGTGAAGTTGCGATACGTGTTTCTGACGGGCAACAAGCGCTGGAAGGGGGAGACCTCGGGTGGAGGAAAGGAAGCCAAGTGCCCGGGCTTTTCGCCGACTCTATCAGCGCATTAAAAGTCGGCGAGAATAGCGGCATAATAACTAATGCCAGTGGATTTCATATCATTCAACTTACTGATAAGCGTAATCTAGAAGAATTCATGATCCCGCAATATAAAACCCGGCATATACTTATTTCTCCTAATGAATTACTACCTATGGAACAAGTTGCAAATAGAATAAGTAATTTGAAAAAACGTTTTGACTTAGAGGGAGACGACAATTTTGCACAAATTGCCCGAACAAACTCTGATGACAGGACTTCTGCCCTGCAAGGAGGCGATCTAGGGTGGGTAAGTGAAGGGGAAATGGTTCCTGAATTTGAAGAAATTATGACAGCAATCGACATCGGAATGGTGAGTCCCCCATTTGAAACAGAGTTTGGCTTCCATATTCTCCAAGTTACAGAAACAAGAAATTTCGATGGGACAGAGGCAATTCGACGAGATAGAGCCCGAAGAGCTATTCGGCAACAAAAACTAGATGAGCGACGACAGTATTGGCTCAGGCGACTCCGAGACGAAGCCTATGTCGAACACCGTAATAACTGATCCAGAACAGAACCTGAAGATTGCGCTATCTCCAGGAGAGCCAAGCGGCATAGGTCCGGATATTGCCATCACAATTAGCCAGCTTCAAAGAACCGAAAAAACTCTTGTTTATGCAGATCCTGAAATAATTGCAGACCGTGCTAAATTGCTTGGTATCAATCTCAATATCGCCGAGCTTGAAGATGCGCAGTTTGCACAACCACATAAACCTGGCACGATGCAGATCGTCCCGGTACAGTCAAAAGTAAAAGTAGTTCCTGGTAAGCCTAATCCCGAGAATTCGAGTTACGTCTTGGACTGTCTTGACCAAGCAATAGATGCCTGTAGTTCCTCTAAGCTGGACGCGATAACGACTGGTCCTATTAGTAAAGAAGTCATTAATCAGGCTGGGGTTACATTTTCTGGCCATACTCAATATCTGGCAGACAGGCTAGGCTCGCAGCGGCCTGTGATGATGCTAGTAGCTGGCAAACTCCGAGTAGTCCTATTAACTACCCATATCCCTTTAAAAGACGTTTCTAATGCTGTAACTAGCACACTAATAAAACACGTCGCCACTATCGTTCATCAAGAATTAAACGACAAATTTGGGATCAGTTCACCCAACATCTGGTTATGTGGTCTCAACCCTCATGCCGGAGAGGGCGGCTACCTAGGTCAGGAAGAGACTACAGTGATCTCTCCTACAGCCAAGGAGTTGAGAAATACAGGCATAAAAATTACGGGGCCAGTCTCTGCAGATAGTGCATTTACGACGTCTCAGCGAAAAAAATACGATGCTATTATCAGTATGTACCATGATCAAGGCTTAACAGCTCTCAAAACACTTGGTTTTGGGGAGGCTGTCAACGTTACTTTAGGCATCCCTATAGTAAGAACGTCCGTGGATCATGGAACGGGATTAGATATAGCAGGTACTGGAAAATCTTCTGCAGGAAGTCTTATCGCAGCCATCGACCTTGCAAAATCGATGGTAAAAATCAAAAAAACCCAAGAGAAATGAACCTTCCAAGAGCTCGAAAACGGTTCGGTCAAAATTTCCTTACCGATGAATATATTATCGACAAAATAATTAGCCTAATTCGCCCACAGCCTGATGAACACATATTAGAGATCGGGCCAGGAGCAAGAGCCCTTACTGATCATCTTGTAGATGCTGGTTCGAGAGTAACAGCGGTAGAGATTGACCGAAACCTATATGCACAAATGAAAAATCACTATAGGGGTGCTGATAATTTTTTAATTTCGAACGAAGATATTTTAACTTGTGATATAGAAAAGCTAACTATCAATTCTACACAGTGGAAGATTGTCGGCAACCTTCCTTACAATATCGCTACACCTCTAATTATCAAACTATTAAATTACCAAGGAATATGGTCGGAAATGATATTCATGCTTCAGAAGGAGGTTGCTGAGCGTTTCACCGCGATATGTGGTTCAAAATCATATGGTCGCTTATCAATAATGGCCCAAAGGAAAGCACAAATAGAATACCATTTTGAGGTTGACAAGAACTCTTTTGAGCCAATACCAAAAGTACAATCCGCCATCGTGAGATTCATCAAAAAAGAGCATATCGTATTACCTGATTTCGAAAAATGCCTGGAAGATATCGTCCGAACTGCATTTAATACCAGGCGGAAAACTATCGCGAACTCACTGCGTAAAATTTTCACTGTAGATTCTCTGATAGAAGCTGGAATAGATCCCAAAGACCGCGCGGAAAGTATCTCTATCTCCTCTTATGAAACACTGGCAAAGATGAAATTACATTCACTTTAGTTCGCCTCTACAACCTGCGTGGCCAGTCACGGAGATATTCACCGTAAACACTAGACCTGCTGCAGAAGACTTCACAAGGTTACCCACAGTTTCTGTGGATAACCTTGTGAACAAGCTAGACAAAGAGTTCCTTAAGGCCGCAAAACAGGCTTACATTGATAGATCGGTCAAAATTTAGCCATCTTTAAAATATACTTAATATAAACAATAACTTATGAGGTTATGTAAGAGCTAATTAGTGCTTTTATCCGATAAGTTACTACTTCTACCTTGTTCGAGTAAAGTAAGTGTGCATAAATTATGAAACAGGCTGAGAAAAAGAGCATTTTCAAACGCCTTAAAGCCTCGAATCATCTATGAAGAATGCCTGCTTTGTTCATGATAATATAAATAATTATCAGTAATAATTAAAGTGTACCTCAACAAGCGCAATGTTTAGCAAACGAATTACAAAAGCCCCTGGCCTTATTATCGATACCTTCGGACAGTTATCGGCTTACGCTTTAGTTCTTCTAATGACAGTGACTGCTCTTGATGTGTTCATGCGCTACTTCTTAAATCAAGGCTCCGTAGCTTTTCAAGAGCTCGAATGGCACCTTTTTAGTGCGGTTTTCTTGCTAGGTTCGGCTTACACCTTAAGGTGTGACCAGCATGTTAGAGTGGATATGTTTTTTAAAAGTAGATTCTGCAGCCAACGCACAAGAAAGCTGATTGACTTGCTTGGAGCTCTCTTTTTTCTACTCCCTTTTTGTGGCGTTATCGTATGGAGCTCAGGTGCTTTTGTATTCGATGCATTCCATTATGCTGAAACTTCTCCAGACCCTGGTGGCCTGACTCACCGGTGGATAGTTAAGTCATTGATTCCGTTAGGGGCCTCATTACTGTGTGTTCAAGGCATTATCACTGCCTTAGCAGCCTTTCGCGAGTGGAATAAAGTTTAATCCCTATGGAATATTATGCATTAGGAATGTTCGTAGTGATAATTCCTGCTCTTTTATTCGGCTACCCCGTCGCTTTTACTCTTGGTGCAGTATCTGTCTTCTTCGGCACATTTGCCTTAGGAATAGATTTCTTTCAGCTACTACCCCTTCGAATTTGGGGAATAATGACTAACTTTACCTTACTGGCAGTCCCTTTGTTCGTATTAATGGGAGTCATTCTCGAAAAATCTGGGCTAGCACAAGACTTACTAGAAACTAGCGCTGCGCTTTTTGGGAAAAAAAAGGGCGGCCTTGCTATTGCAGTGATACTCGTTGGTGCTTTACTCGCTGCCACTACAGGAGTGGCCGGCGCCACGGTAGTCACTATGGGAGTGATTGCACTGCCAACAATGCTGAGACATGGATATGACCGCTCTCTGGCTTGTGGCACCATAGCGGCCTCAGGAACCCTAGGACAGGTAATTCCACCAAGTATAGTAGCGATACTTCTTGCTGACATTATGGGAGTCCCTGTAGGCAGACTCTTCATGGCAACACTGCTGCCTGGCTTAGTACTCGTGGGCTTATATATCTCGTACGTGATGGTGATTTCTATGAAAAACCCTCTTGTCGCTCCTGCTATAATATTAAAAGAAAGCACTCTCTCGAGGGCCGAAATTATCAAATCCCTAACGCCCCCACTTGTCTTAATGCTATCAGTACTAGGCTCGATTTTTCTTGGGATAGCGTCACCAACTGAGTCTGCCGCCCTTGGCGCCTTAGGCGCTATTCTCATTGCCGTTAGCCGAAAACGAATGCGGTGGTCAATACTGAACAGTGCCGCCCTAGAGACAGTGAAGCTAACGAGCATGGTTTTTCTGATTCTTGTCGGAGCAACGGCTTTCGGGCTGGTTTTTAAGAGTCTAGGTGGCGATCATGCTGTGAGTAGCTTTTTTTATTCAACTGGTGGTGGCAGCCAATTAACGTTTATTGTCGTGAGTATGGTAGTTATTTTCATTCTAGGATTTTTCCTAGATTTCGTTGAAATTTGTTTTATTGTGGTGCCTATACTCGAACCGATAGCTAGAAGCCTTGGCATCGACTTGCTGTGGTTCGCGCTAATCATAGCAGTCAATCTTCAAACGTCTTTTCTAACACCACCATTCGGCTTTTCACTTTTTTATCTCAAAGCGGTCTCCCCACCCGAGATAAAGCTCTCTCACATTTATAAAGGGATCACTCCCTTTGTGCTTATACAGATCGTTGTGCTTGCTCTGATTATATCCTTCCCTAATGCCGTATTATGGCTGCCAAACACTGTCGATAAAATGAACGGCCTGCTCTAGCTCTTTGAACTATTTTCATTACGCAAATATTCAATAACAGAAGAAGTTTCTGGAAATATACCATGCCAGAGGAAAAACGCTTCCGCAGCTTGCTCAACCAGCATACCAAGTCCGTCCAATATTTGAGAGGCACCCAGTGATTCGGAAAAGCGCATAAAACTGGTGGGTCCAACAGTGTACGCCATGTCGTAAACAACGCTGCCAGGCCCTATGGTTTGACTACCAATCTCCGGTAGATCATTTGACAAGCTTAAAGACGTAGCGTTTATGACGATGTCTGGACGATAACTTAAGTTTGCCCCCCATTCTAGTGCCTCTAAAGGATAGTCTCTGGTGAATTCTACCAACGCTTCAGCACGTGAAATTGTGCGGTTACTGACCTTTATCGAGGAAGGGTTTTCCTTAATCAAGGCAGGAATAACGCCCTTGGCAGCGCCTCCCGCTCCCAAAATCAAGATCGTTTTTCCTTCTAAAGTAATAGAATTATTCAGCTTAAGATCACGAACAATTCCGCTACCATCGGTATTGTCAGCAACTATTCTGCCATCTTTGAAACACAACGTATTTGCTGCACCAGCTTTAACAGCTCTATCGGACTGCTCATCCGCAATCTCAAAAGCCTCTTCCTTTAAAGGAACTGTGACATTCATTCCTATCCCACCGGCTTTTTTAAACTGCTCTATCGCTACTCTTAAGCACCCAGAACTCACCTCAATTTTTTCATATGTCAATTCTAGATTCACGCCCTCACCAAACAAGGCATGAATCACAGGGGATTTACTATGCGCTATCGGCATACCTACAACGCAGAAAAAATTGCTAGACCTTATCTTTTTTTCAAAGTAATTTTTCATTATTTACTAATAGTTAGACTCGCTGACTAACTAAAGCAAGCAAGCCTTATAACTATATGATGTAGCCTCGCTCGTCGTGCTCAGAAACGTCTAAACCAACATTTTCTTGATCCTCAGTGATTCTTAAACCAACTAGCTTCTTGGTTAACAATAACAACACTAATGTCATAATACCGCACCAAAAAGTAGTGGCAAGAACTCCATACAGTTGCACAATAAGCTGAGAACTCATAGTAAATCCCTCAGCATATCCAATCCCACCAAACTGCTCTGCTACGAAAACGCCAGCAAGAATAGTACCTAATATCCCTCCTACCCCATGCACAGGAAAAACATCCAGCGAGTCGTCGATTTTTAACGTCCGCTTAATATATTGAGTGCTGTAATAGCAGACTATCCCGGCCGAAATCCCAATGACTAGCGCGCCAATGGGGCCCACATATCCTGATGCAGGGGTAATAGTACCTAGTCCGGCGACCATTCCGGTTACTATGCCTAGGACACTCGGTTTCCCATGTTTTACCCATTCAATACACATCCATGCCAGAGAACCTGCTGCTGCTGATATATGTGTCACTAACATCGCCATTCCAGCATCCCCATTTGCGGCAACTGCGCTACCAGCATTAAAACCAAACCATCCAACCCAAAGCATTGCAGCCCCAGTGACAGTCATAGTTAAGTTATGCGGTGGCATAGCACTATTAGGAAATCCCTTACGTTTCCCCAGAACCATCGCCGCAATTATCGCGGCGACGCCAGCATTGATATGGACAACAGTGCCGCCCGCAAAATCAAGCAAACCCATCTGAGCGAGCCAACCGTCACCCCATACCCAATGGCATACGGGCACATATACAACAAACATCCAGAGAGTACTAAATACAAGAACAGCGGAAAACTTCATCCTTTCGGCGAAGCCTCCAACTATAAGAGCGGGGGTAATCACGGCAAATGTCATTTGAAACATAATGAATACAGTTTCTGGAATAGCCCCACTCATCCCGGCACGAGTCACATCCGCCAGCATAATGTTGCCACTGCCGATAAAATTATTCCACGCCCCACCATCTCCAAAGGCTAGCCCATAACCCGCAAACATCCACAGTAAAGACATCAGGCAAGTAATCGCAAAGCACTGCATCAGTACAGACAGTGTGTTCTTTGCGCGGACTAGACCACTATAAAAAAGAGCCAAACCTGGGATTGTCATAAACAAAACTAAGGCGGTCGCAGTCAAAAGCCATGCCGTATCTCCGGTATCCAATCCATCCGCCAAAGCTAAACTGGGTAAGGTAGCCAAACCCAATATACCAATAAAATACCACATATTTTTCAACTCCCTCAGAATACTAAGTAAAAAAATCATTAACCATGAGAAGCCTATAAAGCATCTTTCCCTGTTTCCCCAGTTCTTATTCGCACAACATCAATCAGTTCACTGATAAAAATCTTACCGTCACCGATCGAGTCGCTATTGGCAGCTGTTTTTACAATATCTACAGTCGCATCTAGCTGAGAATCCTCTACTGCTACCTCAAGTTTTATTTTCGGGAGAAAATCAACCACATACTCTGCGCCTCGATATAGCTCGGTATGGCCTTTTTGGCGACCAAACCCTTTAACTTCTGTCACGGTCATTCCCTGTATGCCATTTGAAGATAGGGCGTCTCTAACATCCTCTAGCTTGAAAGGCTTGATAATCGCGGTAATTAATTTCACTGGTTTCTCCCTAGAATAATGCTTGCTTCAGGTTCAAAATAGAAAGCGCCTACAAAAAGTATTCAACTTTACTTAATTAGCGGCTAGCTTTTCCTAACCAAACTATACCAGTTTTGTATTGCTTTCACTCTATCAAAGGGCAAAGAAATATTTTTTAAGACAAAAGAACTGGAGAACATCTCTGCCCCCCAGCTCTTTTATTTGACTATTTATATAGTCAGGCACAGTTTAACGTTTAGTAAATTCCGGATATGCATCTAAACCACACTCTGATTTATCAACACCCTCTATTTCTTCTTCTTCGCTAACTCTTATACCGGCTACAGCTTTTATTACTGCCCAAACTATGAGCGATGTGATGAACACCCAAGCGAATATCATTGCAATACCTAGCAACTGGGCATACAAAGTAGCATCCGAATTGCTGAGACAGACAGCAAGTAAGCCCCAAATTCCTGCAGTACCATGAACGGAGATGGCACCGACCGGATCGTCAAGCTTGAACTTGTCAAGACCAACTATTGAGAACACTACTATGATCCCGCCTATCCCACCAATTATGGTGGCTAGCAAAGGAGTCGGAGTTAAAGGTTCAGCTGTGATAGAGACGAGTCCTGCCAATGCGCCATTTAGAACCATGGTCAGATCAGCTTTACCAAAAAGCAATCTAGCCGTGATTAAAGCCGCAATACAACCACCTGCTGCTGCCGCATTTGTGTTGACAAAAATCATTGCCACCGCATTAGCTTCGGCCACATTAGACATAACCAGCTCAGAACCGCCATTAAAACCGAACCAACCAAACCACAATAGAAATGTTCCAAGAGTGGCAAGAGGCAAGTTGGCCCCTGGGATAGGATTAACAGTTCCGTCTGCAGCATACTTGCCTTTCCTGGCACCGAGAAGCATTACGCCAGCTAGAGCGGCAACCGCGCCAGTCATATGCACAACTCCAGAGCCTGCAAAATCAAGGAACCCTGCTTCATTAAGGTAGCCACCACCCCACTTCCAATAGCCTTCGATAGGATAAATAAACCCTGTCATCACAACTGCAAATGCCAGAAAGGACCATAGCTTCATCCTCTCAGCGACGGCTCCTGAAACCACTGACATTGCAGCGGCAACGAAGACCGCTTGAAAGAAAAAGTCCGACAACCCTGAGTAATAAATATCGCCCTCACTAGCGATAACATCAGCAGCAGTATTATCGACGCCTCCAAGAATACTAGGTAGACCAGGCCAGAGCAGATTAACTCCTTCCCCTGGGTACATGAACGCATATCCGCAGAGCAAGTACATGGTACATGCTACTGCGTAGAGAACGATGTTTTTCGTTAAAATTTCCGCTGTGTTTTTACTTCTAACCAATCCAGCCTCGAGCATAGAAAAACCGCACGCCATTAACATGACGAACGCACCCATGACTAGGAAGTAGAAGGTATCCATTGCGTACTTGACTTCAATTACAGACGCATCCACTTTAAAATCCTCCAAATTATATAAATTATGTAAACTCTTACAACGCGTCAGATCCGGTTTCCCCAGTTCTAATGCGCACGACTTCGGTTAATTCGGTAACGAAAATTTTTCCGTCTCCAATTTTCCCTGTTGCAGACGAGTGTTTAATGACCTCTACAACTTCAGCCACTTGTTCATCATCCACCCCTACTTCCAGCTTGGATTTAGGTAAGAAATCAACAATATACTCAGCTCCTCTATAAAGCTCTGTATGTCCTTTTTGGCGCCCAAAGCCTTTTACTTCAGTAACCGTTAGACCCCGGATCCCAATATCAGACAATGCTTCACGGGCCGCCTCAACCTTGAATGGCTTAATAATTGCTGTAACCAGTTTCATTTCATTTATCCTTTCGTCTTAAAATAAACTTAAAAAAAGCAAGGAAGGTTAAGCACCTCTTGCTGAAGTATCTAGATACATGCATTATGCGTGCCAATAGAAAAACTATTATTATTTGTGCCTTAGCTTGCTAGGGTCATATTTACTGAATCGTAAAAGCGCACCACAATAATGCAATTTTATCGCCGCTTGACTTGACTAAGGGCGATTAGCTTAAAATAGCTAATCTATAGAGGGCACCAAATTGTTTGATTTTCAAAAAATAGAAATCTTGGCACAGCGAATTAAAAAAATTCTCCCAGAAGATCCCCGGATACTGGCAGAAGAATTCAAAAACACTTCCAAACCACTGGTACATTCTTTTCTGAAGCGAGCCAATCTAGTGACTCGAGAAGAGTTTGATGCACAAAATGAATTACTGCAGAAGGCTCAAAAACAATTAGAAGATTTAGAAGCTATTATCAAAAATATAAAAAGTACTTAATGAGAAAGGAATGAGCCGCTTGCTTCAGGAACCTAAAGGGAAAAGCATCTACCAGATCTCGGTCAATGGAGTAAGTAACTACCTTGAAGCCCAATCTGCTCCAGAGACGAACCGATACGTGTTCGCATATACGATTACCCTAACGAATACGGGACAGATAGCCGCTCGTCTAGAAGATAGACATTGGATAATTATTGACGGCGAAGGAGCTACACAGGAAGTCCGTGGTAGAGGAGTTGTAGGCGAAGAACCTCTTTTAGAGCCTGGAGAAATATTCACCTATAGCAGCGCCTCTCAAATCTCAACAGTCTTTGGCACAATGAAAGGCTCCTATGGAATGCTAGCATCTGACGGAACGAGGTTTAAGGCTTCAGTGCCTAGTTTCCGCTTGGCGATTCCAAATGCCCTTCATTAACACAACAGGTAGATAAAGTTGTCGACCTATGCAGTGGGCGATGTTCAAGGTTGCCACAATGAGTTATCAAGACTCCTGAAATTGATCGATTTCAACAAACGCACCGATATACTGTGGTTAGCTGGAGATCTCATAAACAGGGGACCATCTTCATTAGCCGTTATGGACCAAGTTATGAGGCTAGGGAGCGCTGCAAAAATTGTCCTCGGAAATCACGAGTTACACCTACTTGCGTTAGTTGCTTCAGGAGCGCCAATAAAAAACTCAAAAGATACTTTTCACGATATTTTGGCTTCTCCAAACTGCAGTAAAATTGTTGAATGGCTGAAAAATCAATCATTTTTCCACTGGGATGCAAAACTTAATTTTGCAATGGTTCATGCTGGCGTCCCTCCAGAATGGTCGCTAGAAAAAACTCTTGATTTAGCTGAGGAGCTAGAGTCAGTGTTGGCTAACGAAGGCACAAGTAGCGAGTTTCTTCTGTCAATGTATGGTAATGAGCCTACTACTTGGAACGATAAGCTAGCGGGTAATGACCGGCTAAGGTTCATAGCAAATTGCTTGACTCGGTGTAGGTATTTTACCAAACAAGGGGCTATGAACTTCTCCGAGAAAAGGACTCCGGTGGCCGTTTCTGCAGAGCTGGTCCCTTGGTACTTAATGCCAGCTAGGAAAACGGCAAACATCCGCATCCTATTTGGGCACTGGGCATCGTTAAATCTACCTAGAGTAGAATGGGAAAAACACTCGGTATATCCGCTAGACACAGGAGCGGTATGGGGTAGGAAGTTAACTGCCATGCGACTTGAAGACAGAGAAACATTCTCGGTGGAAGCGCAACAACACCCAGTCGACTAGACGATTTTTTCCAGATGGCAGAAACGATATGAATAAAGATGGTCGGCATCACTGTCACGTAACTCTGAAGACACCTCTTTCCATTCAGACAAATCGAAATTGGGAAAGTACGCGTCACCATCCAACAACGTCCTGACTTCGGTAAGATAAATTGTTGTAACCCGAGACAAGGCCTCTTTATAAATCATCCCGCCTCCGATAACAAAAACTTCTTCTTCGTTTTCTAACGCACTTAAAGCCGAAACTAGAGAGGAATAGCATTCAATCCCATCCGAAGAAAAATCCATATTCTTAGTCAAAACTATATTTTTGCGCCCTGGCAAAGGCCTCCCTATCGACTCGAAGGTTTTACGACCCATAATGATTGGCTTACCCATCGTAAGCTGTTTAAATCTCTTAAGGTCGTTAGGCAGATGCCAAGGCAGCTCGCCCCTTACACCGATAACTCGCGCCATATCAACCGCAGCTATCATACTTAATTTTAATACGGACACTATTAGTTAAGCCTAGTTCAAATTGCAACAGGAGCGCTAATATGAGGGTGTGGGTTGTAGTTGACCAATTGAAAATCCTCGTATTTAAAGTCAAAAAGACTCGACACTGAAGAATTTATTCTCATCTCAGGAAGGGTCCGACACTCTCTAGATAGCTGTAACTCAGTCTGCTCCAAGTGGTTAAGATATATATGTGCATCTCCAATAGTATGCACAAAGTCGCCAACCTCCAGTTCACATACTTGCGCAATCATCATTGTTAACAAAGCGTAGGAAGCGATATTAAAAGGAATGCCTAAGAAAACATCACCACTGCGCTGGTACAACTGGCAAGATAACTTACCTTCGGCGACATAAAATTGAAACAAAGCATGGCAGGGCGCAAGCGCCATATTGCCGACATCACTCACATTCCAGGCACTGATGATTAGGCGTCGCGAATCTGGATTTACCGCTATCTCTTTTAAAACGTCTCTTACCTGATCTATCGTTTCGCCGTTCGGATTTTCCCAAGACCTCCATTGAACCCCATATACTGGACCTAGCTCTCCTGCCTCATCAGCCCACTCGTCCCAAATACTTACCCCATTTTCTTTCAGATAAGCGATATTAGAGTCCCCACGGAGAAACCAAATTAATTCGTGAATAATAGACTTCAAATGAACTTTTTTAGTCGTTAATAAGGGAAAGCCTTCGGATAGCTTAAATCTCATCTGGTACCCGAAGACACTTAATGTTCCAGTGCCAGTGCGATCTTGCTTTCTAACACCATGATCACGGACATGACGAAGCAGCTGTAAATAGCTATTCATATTCTTTACTCAACATCATTGCTTTATATCTCGTCGATGACTAATTATCAAGCTAACGCCTTGAACCAATGCAGTACGCGTGGAAATCTTATTGCCTATAAAGCTCTATTACGCAGGACTAATATTAGCCCGATCAATATCATCGGAACGCTCAAAGCTTGGCCCATAGTGAACCAATCTGCCGCAAGGTAACCTATATGAGCATCAGGCTCTCTGAAAAACTCTACACCACAACGAAAAGTACCATAAAGACAAAGAAACCAACCTGAAAGCACTCCTAAGGGTTTCGCCTGTCTGCCAAGGAGGTGCAGTAGATAGAATAGCACCAACCCTTCCAACAGCGCTTCATATAGCTGGGTGGGGTGTCTCGCTACAAAGCCAGCGGCAGGGTTTGTGAAGACAACACCCCATGGGAGAGAAGTCTGGGCACCCCATAGTTCTTGATTAACAAAATTAGCAACTCTACCTAACCCTAAGCATATAGGAAGTGCCGGAACAATGAAGTCAGTCAGCGACAAAAAAGTCTTTCCCCATTTTCGAGATAGCCAAAAGAGAGCTACAGTAACTCCCAAGACTCCCCCATGAAAGGACATGCCACCTTCCCAAATAGAAAAAATACTCAGAGGAGCATCAAAATAACTTGCAGCATTGTAAAATAGAATATAACCAAGACGCCCACCTACTATGCCACCTAGAGCAGCGCAGAAAATAACGTCCGACACCTTTTCCCCATCCCATGCTGGACCTAATCGCTTGCCTTTGGCCGATAAATATTTCCAAGCTATGGCAATCCCCACTAAATAAGACAACCCATACCAATAAATACTCAGCGGACCAATACGCAGTGCAACAGGATCAATATCGGGGAAAAAAATCACAAGGAAATGAGCCTCTGTATTATCACCAGACCAAGGGTAGGCCGAAACTAATAAGGTATCGTGCCTCAAAGTCAGAACGAGTCAACTTATGGTTCTGCGTCCCGTGACTCTCGATTTTGATTGCTCCTAATAAAGCAGCAACCCGACCGGACACCTCCCAAGAGAGGCCTTGTTCAATCCCAAACAAAATCCCGGCACGATAAGCATCTCCACAGCCTGTCGGATCTAAAGCTGCAGAAACGGGAGCTACAGGTATTTTCACATGTTTACCATCAGTATAAATATCAGAACCTTCACTACCTCTTGTAACAATCAAAGCGTCTAATTGACCGGCGATTTCAGCTATCGCCATCCCTGTCTTCTCTTGCATTAACTCAGCCTCATAAGCATTGACTGTAATCCACTGTGCCTGCTTTATAAACTTAACCAACTCAGGACCACTAAACATAGGTAAACCTTGCCCAGGGTCAAAAACAAAAGGGATATCTGCTGAAACCAACTGTTCAGCATGCAGAATCATACCTTCTCGTCCGTCAGGAGAGACAATTGCCAACCGAGATTTTCGCGCGTCGTTAACGCTATTCTGAGCAGAAGCATCCATAGCTCCAGGATGAAAAAGTGTAATCTGATTCCCATCAAGATCAGTTGTAATAAAAGCTTGTGCAGTCATAGTCCCTGGAACACCAACAACACTGTTTCGAGAAATACCGAGTTTGTCTATCCAAGCCGCATAAGGGGCAAAATCTTCGCCTACAGTCCCCATAGGAATAGGTTCTGCACCTATCATTTTTAAATTATATGCAATATTCCCTGCCACACCGCCATACTCCCTTCTCAAAGTCGGCGTTAAGAAACATACATTTAGAATATCCAGCTGCTCTGGAAGGATATGATCTTTAAATCTCTCTCCAAAACTCATTATGTTGTCATACGCAAAAGATCCACAAATCAAAATAGACATTTTATTTTTCTCCTATATATTTATTCTGTGTCCGCTGAAGACATCATTTTTTTTCGTTTCAAAGTGGCTGAGAGATATTTTCCAGTATACGAATCACTATTCTTAGCAAGGTCCTCGGGAGTACCTACTCCAATAATCCGTCCGCCATTCTTACCACCCTCTGGACCTAGGTCGATAACCCAGTCAGCGGTTTTGATGACGTCCAAATTGTGCTCTATAATTACCACTGTATTTCCCCGATCGCGGAGACTATGCAATACCTTTAACAACTGCTCAATATCGTGAAAATGAAGTCCCGTTGTCGGCTCATCAAGGATATAAAGCGTTTTGCCCGTGTCGCGCTTGGAAAGCTCTCGAGACAGTTTAACTCTCTGAGCCTCCCCCCCAGACAGAGTTGTCGCATTTTGACCGATGCGTATATAAGAAAGACCTACTTCCATAAGTGTTTTTAGTTTCGTGGAAAGAACAGGGACAGATGCGAAAAATTTGCAAGCTTCCTCGACGGTCATATCCAACACTTCACTGATCGTCCGCCCTTTATACGATATAGTCAGAGTCTCTCTGTTATATCGTTTTGCTTTGCATTCGTCACATGGAACGTACACATCAGGCAGGAAGTGCATTTCAACTTTAATTAATCCATCACCCTGACAGGCTTCACAGCGACCACCTTTGACGTTAAAACTAAATCGGCCTGGGTTATACCCCCTTGCTCTTGATTCCGGGACCGCTGCGAATAGGTCTCTTATCGGAGTAAATAAGCCTGTGTAGGTTGCCGGATTAGACCGAGGGGTCCTGCCAATAGGGCTTTGATCGATATCCACGACCTTATCGAAATAACCTAAACCTAAAATCTCCCCACACTCTGAAGGAATCGCTGACGCACCATTTATGTCTCGAGCTGCCGTCAAGTAAAGAGTATCGTTTATCAGTGTCGATTTACCAGAACCAGAAACACCCGTGACGCAAGTCAGTAATCCGACTGGAATCGCTGTTGTAACATTATCTAAGTTGTTCCCACTTGCTGCTATTATTTCTAGGACACGACTTGCATCATAGGGGGTACGCTGCTCTGGTATTTCTATTGCGCGTCGTCCGGAAAGATATTGTCCAGTGACTGAGTCTGTGCAATTAGCGACCTCAAGCGGCGTCCCTTGCGCTACTATGTGTCCACCATGGATACCTGCTCCAGGCCCCATGTCAACGACATAATCAGCCATTTTAATAGCATCTTCATCGTGCTCAACAACAATCACAGTGTTACCCCGATCCCTAAGATCGACTAAAGTGTCCAGTAACCGCTGATTATCTCTTTGGTGAAGACCAATAGAAGGTTCATCTAACACATACATAACCCCGACTAAGCCCGCACCTATTTGGCTTGCAAGTCTTATCCTTTGAGCTTCGCCTCCGGAAAGCGTGTTTGCGCTTCGGTCAAGCGTCAAATAATTAAGTCCAACATTAATTAAAAACTGTAAACGTAAATTAACTTCCTTAATTATTCGCTCAGATATCTCCGCACGCTGGCCTTCCAAACGCAAATCGTCAAAAAACACCTGACTTTCTTCTATCGACATTGAGGTAATTTGCGACAGGTTAAAGCCTCCGATAAAAACATTCCGAGCTGCTCTATTTAATCTGGTCCCATCGCAGGAGCCACAGACTTTAATACCAACGTAACGCCCTAACTCTTCCCGTACGATATTCGAATCAGCGTCTTTATATCGTCGTTCCATATTAGCAACCACGCCCTCGAAAACATGGCTTCGAACTTCAATTTTTCCATTTGACTTGGAGTATCGAAACCCGATCTCCTCTTCTCCACTCCCTCGAAGAACAACTTTTTTAATATTGTCAGGGAGGTCCTCAAAAGGAGTATCAATATCAAAACCATAGTGACGAGCCAATGAATCAATTAATTGCGCGTAGTAGGTGTTACGTCTATCCCAACCTCGAATTGCGCCAGCCGGGAGACTTGCCTCTGGTTGCTGCACAATGAGCTCTTCATCGAAGTACTGAGCGTTACCAAGTCCATCGCAAGTGAGACAGGCCCCAACAGGGTTGTTAAATGAAAAGAGTCTAGGCTCGAGCTCTTCGATACTAAAGCCGCATAACGGGCAGGCAAATCTCGATGAGAAGAGGATGTCAATTGGTTGTCCATCATCCATCGAACAGAGTCTGGCAAAACCATCTCCTAGCTCTAGAGCAGACTCAAAAGACTCGGCAAGTCGCTGTTTCAAGTCATCGCGAATACGAAACCTGTCAACAACAACGTCTATGTTATGTTTTTTCCTTAACTCCAAAGCTGGCGGGTCGTCTAAGGCTACAACGTCACCATCTACTAGCGCGCGTACGTAACCCAACCGAGCCAAATTATCGAACACCTGTTGGTGTTCTCCCTTCTTATCTCGAATTATAGGTGCTACCAACATCCAACGTCGGTCCGTATCTTGACTCAGTACGTTGTCAACCATCTGTGACACAGACTGAGCGGCCAAATTCTCGCGATGATCCGGACAAAGAGGTTGGCCCACTCTAGAAAAGAGTAGCCTCAGGTAGTCATAGATCTCCGTTATCGTCCCTACCGTAGATCGAGGGTTATGAGATGTAGATTTTTGCTCAATTGAAATTGCCGGAGATAGTCCCTCAATATGATCAATATCAGGCTTTTCCATAACCGACAAAAACTGTCTCGCATAAGCAGACAAAGACTCGACATATCTCCTCTGTCCCTCGGCATAGATTGTGTCAAAGGCAAGTGAAGATTTTCCTGAACCGGACAACCCAGTAATGACAATCAGCTTGTCACGAGGTAAGTCAAGGTCGATATTTTTTAAATTGTGGGTCCGCGCGCCGCGTAAAAGAATTGTATCCATGGGCTCCGTTGTGTCTTCCTACAAATAAGTGCTTAAATAGGAAGCATAATTTTAATGTCAACCATCGACTATATTGGGTTCTTATAGAAGTTGTTGAATTTGTTTGTTTAACTCAATAGGAAATTTGCGAGAAAGATTCTATCATGAAGTAGCGAACAGATTTATAGGAGATTTGAAAAATGGCAAGAGGCGTAAACAAAGTAACACTAATTGGCAATCTAGGCGCGGATCCTGAAAGTAGGACTACCCAGAACGGGGGTGCCGTATCTACGGTTCGTCTTGCTACTGCAGAATCTTGGCGCGATAAAGAAACTCAAGAGCTCCAAGAAAGAACTGAATGGCACCGTGTCGTTTTTTTTGGAAGGACCGCGGAAGTAGTCACGCAATATCTAACAAAGGGATCGCAGATCTATATCGAAGGCAGGATCAGGACACAAAAATGGCAAGATAAAGACGGTAACGATCGTTACACTACCGAGATCGTCGCGAATGAAATGCAAATGCTTGGGGGCAAAGGGGGCACTAGCAATGCACCACAACCATCCTCACGCAATGCCCAGCAACCATCGACAAGTGGAACGGGAGATCAGCCAGTCAATAAAGCAGTGTCTCAGCCGTTTGATGACGACATTCCATTCTAGAAGAATAAAAGGCCAAAACTGGCCCTGTGCATCAAACGCGGCCATATAAGCCGTGAAAACGCAACTCATTTTATCTAGACGACTAGGGCCACTCCTCGCCACTCAGTTCCTTGGTGCGTTCAACGACAATACCCTGCGATTCGCTATTATTATGCTCTTTGCCACAGGTGGAACAATTGACGACAGTGCCAGTCGTTCTCTCATCGCGCTCACAGGTGCCATATTCATAGCGCCATTTCTCGTCTTTTCTGCCATAGCGGGGCAGATAGCTGACAAATTTGAAAAAGCGAGACTCATAAGACAAATCAAGTCCACAGAGATAGGACTGGTAGTGATATCAGGTTATGGATTTGTCGCGAGTAATTACTATTTACTACTGCTTGCTCTTTTCCTGATGGGTACTCAATCCACTTTTTTCGGACCATTAAAGTACGCAATTCTTCCTCAACACGTCAAAAAAGAAGAACTTACTTCCGCGAATGCCGCACTTCAAGCAACTACATACATGGCAATCCTTCTAGGTACTATTTCGGGTGGGCTTTTAGCGGGTCAAGGCGAAAATCAGGCTCTTCTAATTGTTGTCGTGTGCGTGTCTATTGCAATCCTTGGAAGACTGACTGCACAGTTCATTCCTGATGCGAGTGCTAGTGACCCTACTTTACAGTTTGAAATGAATGCTATGCGGGCAACTACCACAACTCTTCGGGAAATCACTTCTGATAATCGACTATTACTTGTCACAATGATGATCTCGACTTTCTGGTTTTGCGGCTCGAGTTACCTAGCGGCACTGCCCACCTACGCAAAGACACTGCTTAATTCTGATAATCAATTTATTACACTATTGAACGTCATGTTCACAACTGGTATCGGCACCGGTGCATTCATATGCACGCTCATCTCTAAAAACAAAATCAAATTGTCCTTAGTAACCATAGGCGGCGGCGGTGCAATACTTGCTGCTTTTGACGTGTTTTTAATAGGTACTCCTGCATTGGCACTTAACACGACTACCCTGGCTAATTTCATGCATTCCGCCGTCGCTAACCGCTTATTATTCGATTTATTTGCAATCGGATTTTTTGGGGCTCTCTATATTATTCCTCTCTACGCTTGCCTTCAAAGAGACCTAAACCGATTACGAAGCGCTAGAACTTTAGCTGGCCTGAACATATTTAATGCTTTATTTATGGTACTTTCAGCACTTGTGGCAATTGTTATCTATAGTTTCGGTTTTAACGAGCCTCAATTATTCGGCATTGTCAGCTGCGCAAGCCTGATAGGATTAGGGTGGGCATGGAAATCGTGGCCCGATCTCCATCTCAATTCAAAGGATCCGTGTTGACCAGATAATGAACTATTTTTCTTGAAAGTAGCAGGAACCGCTACTTTAGAAATTAAACTGCGCTAAAAGCTCTCTTCCTTTTCGAGTCAAAAAACCTTCGCTACTCACGAAACCACCCGAAATGGCTCTAGAAAAAGTTTCTTGTTGACGGCCATCTTGAGAAAGGTAGATACCACCATCTCCGTAATGTCTGCCAATTAACCTGGCGATATCGATCTCAATTGACCCGGAGTCATATGCTTTTATTGACAACCTATCCATCCCCAAAACATCTTTTGTAAACGTAACTTAAGATAACATAGCGTATATTAATAATATATATTGTCAATATGCACGTTTAATATATTGTTTATTATACTATTTTACCTATTGGATTATGGATTATGGGTTATGGGTTATGGGTTATGGGTTATGGGATGCTGCCAGATATTCATGTGACCTCATCTCGTGAAGACGGCTTGCCGTTCTCAAAAACTGAGCGCTTAGACGAGAACCTCTATATAATTGAGTGGGTTGTTGCTCAGCCGACACTACTAAATTCACATTCCTATCGTAGATTTCATCCACGAAATTCACGAATCTTTTTGCGGCATCATTGTCATCCGTCCCAAATACTGGAACATCGCTTAAAATGATAGTGTGGTATAGCCTTGCTAGCTCTATGTAATCGGAAACCGATCGGTTTCCCTCACAAAGCATTTTAAAGTCAAACCAGACCACCCCATCGGCTTTTCGTATCACAGGAATAGATCGGCCACGCACTAAAACTTCTGCTGTTACCAGCGGCGCACCAGGGGCTAACGACTGAAAGCTTCTTTCTAACTCTCCATAACACTCCCCACTAGAACAACAATAGTAGACAGGAGCAAGTTCTAAAGCTCGTAGTCGGTGATCATCGGAGCCTTTAAGCTCGAGCACCTGCATATTCTTTTTAATGAGTTCGATAGCAGGCAAAAACCGGGCTCGTTGTAAGCCTCCCGCATACAGCATGTCCGGCGCCTGATTCGACGTCGCAATTATAGTAACTCCGTTTTTAAACAAACCTGCGAACAAGTTTGCCAGAATCATTGCATCCGCAATGTCAGACACATGGAATTCGTCTAAACATAAAACTCTCATCTTGTGCGCCCATTGGGCGGCAACAATTGCTAAGGGATCAGTCTCGTTTTTAACTGAATGCAGCTTTTCATGGGTCTGTTCCATGAAGCTGTGGAAGTGAAGGCGAGTTTTGTTGCGAAAAGGCAAGCACTGATAGAAACTATCCACTACATAAGTCTTCCCACGACCGACACTACCCCACAAGTAAAGACCCGCCACAGGCTTCCACTTGGAGCCTTTAAAAAATGGGACTTTAGAAAGTATATTGGAAGATCTACGATCTGGTGACTTACATAAGTTATCAAATATGCTCTGAAGATGGCGCACTGCGACCAACTGAGACGCATCATGCTCCACTTCACCCGATTTCACATCAGACAAATAGCAATCTTCAGGCGATTTACCGAGTCTCGTCATATTTGAACAACTTCTCTATTTGCTGGGCCAGAACTAGCTCATCGTAAATCTCAGTTGCGATGAGAACACTATTTGATTATGTTATCAGGACTATCATGCTCCTAAAACTATTACCAAAGACAAGCCTATAATATGTATATTATCCTGGGATTCGTTCTCCTAATTGGTTCATTCCTCCCTCAAATCTGGGCGAAAAGAATCATAAAGCTCCATTCTAATGACCGGCCCGACATACCCGGAACCGGTGCAGAATTGGCGATCTTTCTTATACAGAAAGCACTTCCTCAAACGTATCAAGTTGAGATAGCGGCGCCCGGCGTCGGTGATCATTTTAACCCGAAAACGAAAAGTGTCGTCCTAAGCGAACCGAACTATCATGGAAGGTCACTCTCAGCTGTAGTGATATCAGCCCACGAAGTGGGACATGCGATACAAGATCATATTGGTTTCGGTCCTCTAAAAACACGTACCAAGTTAGTTCACGCAGCATTTTTTTTCGAACGAATGGCATCTATTATCCTAATAGCAGCGCCCATCGTGACTCTTCTCACGCGGGCCCCGATGGCGGGAGCTGGCCTGTTGGCGATAGCTATTTGTTCAATGATTTTGCCGATTGGGATTCATTTGATAACTCTGCCTGTAGAAATAGACGCAAGTTTTAACAGAGCCTTGCCTATTTTGAGGGGGCGCTTTTTAGACGATGCTGACCTTCCCGCCGCAAGAAAAATACTGACTGTCTGCGCTCTGACTTATGTTGCAGCATCTCTTGCTAGTTTGCTAAATGTCTGGAAATGGTTGCGACTATTGAAACGATAACGTCTACGGTACTGTGATGAAACCAGACTGATAACCTCTATATACCTTTAGTCTAAGAGGACCTTTAAATCTGGCTAACAAATTCACAAAAGTACCAACAGAGGGTGAAGCATATCGATTAACGGAAACAATTATGTCACCTTCTCTCAATCCAGAACTCCACGTCCTTGAGCCTTTCTTAAGGCTATATACCATGATCCCTGCCACCTTGTCGTACAGATCAGATTCCCTAGGGATCTCTCCTACAGTAGTATTAGAGAAACGTTCATTCTTGAGAATAGTCTTGTCATCAAGAACTTCATTAGTCCCAATTAATAGGGAAATACTTTTTTGGCTGCCTCGGCGCAAGTAACTAATGTCAACTTCGGCACCTGCCCTATTCATCGCTATTTCATTATCAAACTGAATTGCATTTTTGATTCTTTTGTTATTAATTCGTGTGATAACGTCACCAACTTCCAATCCAGCTTTCCCGGCAGGGGAGCCGTCCAAGACCTCAACTAAAACAACACCTTCTAAATATTGGTCTAATCCAAATGCTTGTGATAGTTCTCGAGTTAAGTCCTGATACTCCACACCTATAAAACCGCGAGTGACTTCTCCAAACTCCACAAGTTGGCTCATTACCTGCTTCACCATATCAATGGGAATGGCAAAACCAATGCCAATATTACCTCCAGTCCCCGAGTAGATCGCTGTATTAAGACCTACGAGCCGACCATTCAGATCGACGAGCGCTCCTCCTGAGTTACCTGGGTTTATTGACGCGTCTGTTTGGATTAAATCTTCATATCCTGTAACTCCAAGCCCACTTCTACCCAAGGCACTTACAATCCCAGACGTCACTGTCTGCCCTAAACCAAAAGGGTTCCCAATAGCGATAACAAAATCGCCAACCCTTAAATCATTAGACTCAGCTAAATTAATCCCAATCAGATCATCTGGGGCTATTTTTATGACTGCTATGTCTGTTTCCGGATCGCTACCTACTAACTCGGCTTTAAACTCTCGGCCATCTAATAGATTGACTGTGATTTTTTGAGCATTATCTATTACGTGAGCGTTTGTAAGAACTAAGCCATTCCCAGCATCTACAATAACGCCCGAACCCAAGCTTTGGGTCTTCCGGCGAGAGCGTCGCTGAGGCATTTCGAGAAATTGGCTGAAAAATGGGTCCGAAAAAAAAGGATGAGCACTTTGCTCTACAAATCCCTCAGTAGCGATGTTGACTACCGTAGGTACAACCTCTTCCAGCATTGGAGCCAGAGTCGGAACCCCTTGCCCTAACATAGAGATAGGAATAGCTGCTAGACACGCGCCGCAGTTAGCGATGAGAACTATCGCAGGCAAAGGACACCACAAATGTAGGATTTTATTCAGGTTAAGCACAATACCAGTCTACCAAAAAGTATCTGTAATTACCGACTCAACAACATCACAGAAGATTTAGCCTAAACCTTATAGGCCAAGAAAGTCATACAACGGGACTGAAGTTTCATCAATAGCCTAAAAAACTTAGGTAAGCGCTGCGCACCTAGTTCGCTTGCATGCTCTCCGTGCTTCGCTTCATCTCGTCTCATCTCCTCTATGATAGAACGGCTTCGCGTATCATTCGGCGCCATTTTTTCAAGATGGCTATCCAAATGTGCTACAACTTGGGCTTCGGTCTCCTCAACGAATCCTAAGGAAACATCATCTCCCCGCCGAGCAACGCCGGTTCCTATAACAAAAGCGCCCGCGAACCAAAAGCCATCGAGCAAGCTGGTCCGCCCTCCAAGCTCCGTTATCCGCTTTTTGCACCACCATAAATGGTCCTTTTCCTCTGACGCTGCATCCATAAAAACCTTATATAACTCAGGCTTTTTAGAAAACATTGCTTGGGACAAGTACAGCGCCTGCGCACTGACTTCACCAGCATGATTAACTCTCATCAGACCAACGCTGTGTGCCTTTTCAGCTTTTGTCAGGGTCGCCTCAGAGACACCCTCGGCGGGATAAACCCGCCCCGCAGTCTTTTCAGGCCCTGCAACCACACGTAGTCCATGATCGATGCCTAATATAACCCGATCAAGAAGGGATAAAATTGCTCTAGAGCTACTTTCCACTAACACTCCTTTTAACTAAACTAAAAACTTAGCCCTCTATATTGCAATATCACATTGACAGAGCGCCTAGCAAATCTTAACATTGCGCATCATTTTTTAGAGTTCAGAAACGCAAATGAGAACGTTCACGGCAACACCGGCAACAATAAACCACAAATGGTATGTAGTCGATGCTACAGACAAAGTACTCGGCAGACTAGCTACCGAGGTAGCATCACGCCTTAGAGGCAAGCATAAAGCTGAGTATACGCCTCATATGGACACAGGTGATTACATCGTCATTATCAACGCTGAGAAAATCCGAGTCACCGGGAATAAAGCACAGAATAAGATGTACTATAGATATTCTGGTTATATTGGCGGACTAAAGCAAATTAATTTTGAGAAATTGCTTGCAAAGGCCCCTGAGCAGATAATCGAGCGTGCAGTTAAAGGCATGCTCCCGAAAGGCCCTTTAGGTCGAGATATGTACAGAAAACTAAAAGTTTTCTCGGGCCCGCAACACGACCACACCGCCCAACAACCAATACCACTGGAAATATAAAACAATGGCAGCAGATATTCACTACAGTACTGGCAGAAGAAAATCTTCCACTGCACGGGTCTTCATGACTAAGGGAACGGGAAATATCGTCATAAACGGAAAGCCAATGATGGAGTATTTCCCGAGAGAAACTGGCCGGATGGTGGTGGCTCAACCCCTAGAAACCGTTGACATGGTGAAATATTTCGATATTAACGTAACCGTAAAAGGTGGCGGCATTACAGGACAAGCAGGTGCCATTCGTCTTGGTATTACAAGAGCGTTGATAAAGTATGAAGAAACCTTGAAACAGTCATTAAAAGCTGCAGGGTTTGTCACTCGTGATGCGAGAGAAGTTGAGAGAAAGAAAGTTGGCCTACACAAAGCAAGAAAACGACCTCAGTATAGTAAGAGATAATTAGAGAGGCTCCCTGTCCCCTACTTGCTATCGCCATCTCGCCCAACAAGGGTAATATTAAGATCCGAAAAGCAACCGAATTACACGATTTCATCGAAACAACTGCCACATAGCGCTAGACGCTAAGTACATCCAGGTCTTGTAATTTTCAAATTTTAATCTACCCTAGACCTTCGATACTAAATAGCGATCGAGTAAGCCTAGTTAGATAAAAAAATTGGCTAGCCCGTCTGCACGTTTATAAGCCACCTATCTGAATAATAAATGGGAAATAAAAACATGAAATGCTTTTATCAACTGCTGTTTTTTCTGTGCTTTTCATTACTAATTGGATGTGAAGGCTCTATAGAACCCAATGATAGTAAACTTGCGAAAGAAGCTGGAGCTCCAATCTTCGAAGGCTTAGGCAATCATTCTCATCTGATAACCACCGGGCATGAAGGAGCACAACGTTATTTTAACCAAGGCTTGATACTTGCCTTTGGATTCAACCACGCAGAATCGATTAGAAGCTTTAGAGCAGCACAAAAACTCGACCCAACATGTGGCATGTGCTTCTGGGGAGAAGCTCTAGCTACTGGCCCCAACATAAACGTTACAAGTAGCGGTAAAGCAGTAATGAGTGCCGAACAAAGAGTCGGCGCATTCGCGGCAATACAAAAAGCCCAAGATAATAGCGGGCACTTAACACAAAATGAGCGCGACTATATAGATGCGTTATCCCAGCGGTATAACGGAGAACCATCAACGCCGAGAGCCCCTCTGGACACTAGTTATGCTGTGGCAATGGAAGCCCTAAAAAACAAATACCCTGAAGATAATGATGCGGCGTCTCTTTTTTCTGAGGCTTTAATGAACACCATGCCTTGGAACTATTGGACAGATGAGGGTACTCCAAAGCCTGACACTAAAAAAGTTCTCGCAACTCTAGAGTCTGTGCTGTCGATTAATCCAGACCACCCTTTAGCTATCCACCTATATATTCATGCGGTTGAAGCCTCAAAAACACCCGAAAGAGCAGAGCCTTATGCGGACAGGCTCGGTAAACTTGTACCCGGCTCTGGCCATCTAGTTCACATGCCATCACATATTTTCTGGCGAGTAGGTAGGTATAACGACGCGTCGCAAGCAAATATAGATGCTGCCCAGGTAGATGAAGAATATATTGCACAATGTAACGCACAAGGTTTCTACCCCGCTGCATACTACCCCCACAATATTCATTTTCTCTGGGCATCCGCCGCTATGGAGGGCAGAAGTGCTTTATCTATAGAATCAGGTATAAAAGTTTCAAACTACGTCAGAATAGAAATGATCAAGAAATTCCCAATGCTAGAGTACTTCAGAACTCTACCTTTGCTATCTATGGTGAGATTCTCTAAGTGGGAAGATGTGCTTGATTTTCCAGAAGACATAGCAGAATTCAAATATTCTAAAGGTATACGACATTATGCTAGAGGCACAGCGTTAGCAGCACAAGGTGATATAGACAGTGCTAAAAAAGAACTGGTTGAAATTGCTCCCCTTATCGAGTCAGAAGAGGTCAGCAAAATTGTTAAAGCATCTAACCCCGCTAAGACCTTGCTCGGCATAGCGCAATTTCTTCTGCAAGGAGCTATCCATGAGGCCGAAGAAAACTATGATTTAGCGTCAAAATCCTATCAAAACGCTGTTAATTATCAAGATACACTCCCGTATATGGAGCCACCATTTTGGTACTATCCTACCCGGCAGTCTCTAGCCAGATCACTGATGCTTGAAAAGAAATTTGGTCTTGCGGAACAAACTTACAGAGACGACTTAAAGTTCTATCCTAGAAATGGATGGTCGATGTTTGGGCTTGTCGCGTCATTAGAGGCGCAAAGTAAAACTGATGAAGCCGAGATCATAGAGCGCAAAGCTAAGGATGTTTGGCAACTGGCTGATGTAGAGCTAATGCCGGTCATCTATTAGATAATTGCGACGAAATAATAGAGAATGAACCAATAGTTTAATGGGATATCGTCTAACGGTAGGACAGCGGACTCTGACTCCGCTGTTAGAGACTATAATAACTTCATTCCAGCTGGCTCTCTAAGCTAAATCCCTTGCTACACCAGCATTAATCTAATATTTAAAAGGCTTTCAAGGAAATCAACCTATTTCCCTCAATCTTTATTTCAAATAAATATTTGTCTACTTTTTGTCTACTTTTATTGCGTATTTTATATTCCTGTGTTCTATTAGTCAGATGAAGAATAAATCGACTCGTGTAAAACTGACTGATGACGCCGTAAAGAAACGACGACTTATCGCAGACACAATCCAGTGGATGCGAGACACTAGCACGCTCGGCTTTGGGCTGAAGGTCTCTCCTAGCGGGCGTAAGTCCTTCTTTGTAGAGAGGCGCATGACAAACAACGGGTCAGCTAAAAGAAGAACCCTAGGCACATATCCTCAATTCGGATTAGAAGAAGCACGAGTTAAGGCAATAGCATGGCTTCGCGAACTGTCAGACGGAAACGACCCAAAAGCAGAAGAAGTTAAAGAGCGCAGTCTTGCTCTAGCAGAGAAGTCTAAGCAAGAAGCTCATAATGAAAAGACCGAGTCAAAAGAAGCTCTACTGAACCTTACGCTACACGAGCTACTAGAAGACGTTTATTTAGGTGGCGATAAAAAATATCTAAACTCCAGGCCACTCAAAGAAAGAACTATTAACGACATGAGGAAGATTTGGAGCGCTTCGTTCGCCGACTGGCGAGACAAGCCTATA